>OLVR01000157.1_pt1 | contig 98997 bp, 80 predicted proteins | sample 1673261 | NCBI WGS metagenome assembly OLVR01 (sample SAMEA3178938, study PRJEB25190) | human gut metagenome | biome: human gut; feature: human-associated habitat; material: faeces | place: Austria | collected 2013 | reverse complement strand
ATCAATGGCGGTGTCGCCCTGGTACAGACGGGTGATGGAATCCGCCATGTCCGCCGTGATCTGGTCGCGGGAGAGGGCGGCGGTCATCACGTCGGCGGAGAAGCCGGACGATGCGCCGTAGCTGATGAAGTTGTCATACAGATAGCTGTAGGCGGCCTCACTGAAATCACTGCGGTTGACCTGCTCCTTCATGTAGGAAGCGCTGCAGATCGTCATCAGCACCACAAGGCAGAGCGCCAGCAGTGCCAGCAGCAGACTGGACAGCCAGCTTAAAACCGTGGCCCACACAACGCTGCCCTTGCGGCGGGGGTGCGGAGCTTGTTTTTGTGCCATACCTACACCCCCTTAGCTGTTGGCGTCCAGCAGAGGACCGGACACGTATTTGGCATAGACGAAGAAACGGTTCGGCGTGAAGCCGAGCGCATCGAAGGGATAGCAGGTGTACAGGATCAGATTCTCGTCGGTGCGGGTGAAGTCGTAGGCGGTCTCGTCCTGATAGTCGAGGATCTCGGTGCCGGTGACCTCATAGGTGTAGACGCCGTAGTGGGTCGTGATCGTGACCGTCGCGCCGGCCTCAGCGTGCTGCAGGTCATTGAAGAAGGTGTTGTTGTGCCCGGCCAGCAGGATGGTCTTGCCCTCGCCGGGAATGCCGACGCGGGCGTCGTCCTTGTAGGTGCCGACGCCGGCGTTTAAGATTTTGCTCGTGTCGCCGTAGTAGACCGGGGCGTCCACATTGGTGCCGGAGATCGTGATCGTCGCGTAGCGGTCCCCCTCGGACGGGTAGGTGACGGAGCTCAGCGGCAGCCTGTCCGGCTGGGCGTCCGGCTCATCCACCGTACCGCCGTTGATGACGGTGGCGGCATTGTCCAGCAGATCTCTGGGCTGTGCGACCTCCGTTGTGCTGAAGAACCAGCCCAGCAGGGCCTGGTACGGGGCCAGTACGGTGTGGCCCACGATAAAGACCAGCGCGGTGCTGACCAGAACAAAGGCCAGCGGGACCACTACATAAGCCAGTGGACTGCGGCGCAGAAAAGAGTGGTTCTTGCTTGCCTGCATGGTGATATGCTTTCCCCCCCTGATATGATTGATAATTACGGCATCCTACATTATAAACTATTTTCTATATAAAAGGAAGGTCTAAAACAGGAATAAATTGACCAATTCCGTGTAAGCAACGAAAAACGGGCAGAGCCAGAGGTTCTGCCCGCTGCCGGTCAAAAACCGGACTTATGCAGCTGGATTTACAGTGCACGCTCCTTGCGGACGGCCATGCCGAGCATACCGACAACAGCCAGAGCAGCGACAGCAAAGACAACGGCGGTGTTATCGCCGGTGGCCTTGATGACAGCGCCGGAAGAAGCGGTGATGGGGTTCGCAGCGGAAGAAACGGTCTTGACGCTGGAAGCGGCGGCACTGTTCTGGGCGGCGTTGCTGACAGCGTCGCTAGCAGAGGTGTTGTTGTCAGTGGTGGTGGTAGACAGAGGCCGGGCGATAGCACAAAAGTCAGTCGTACCGTTGACGGCGACGTTAGCACTGACAACGAACTGGGAAGAGTCACTGGTATCGAGCGTCGGGTTGGAGATGACGATACCGGCAGCACTCAGCATGCTGTTCATGGAGGCCACAGCGTCGTTGGCAGCCTTGAGGGCGACGTTAGCGTCAGTGGTGCCCTTGATGGTGTTGGCGGCGTTAGCGGCAACAGCCTTCAGGGAATCCATGTTGGCATAGATGACGTTCAGCTGATCAGCGGTCAGCTTGTTGACCGTGTTGTCGATGGTGGTGACGCCGTAGCTGGCAGCGAAAGACAGGATTTCATCTTTCGCACGCTTTGCATTATTGGGCTTGCTGAAATCAGCAGCGAAAGCGGAGGTAGCGAAGACGCAAGCCATCACAACACCCAGCAGAACGGCAGCGAACTTCTTGAAGTTGTTCATTGGTGGTATCCTCCTTTCTTCTAAAGATATATGAGTGTGTTGCCCATATACCATACTGCAGGAAATTCATACTTTCCCCTTTTAATATGGTTCTCAAATTATAGCACAATGCCGGGAAAAATTCCAGCACATATCCGTAAAATGATATGAATTTTTCGGGATTTAGAAAATTGAACAAAGAAAAAAGTGTCAAAACGGAAAAAACTGACGCGCACCATACAAATGTGTACCAGCATTATAAAGTAATGTGCGAAGGACCCAACGAAACGGCAAAAAATGTGCGTTTCTCCCCGCCCGGTTGAAAGCCGCCCGGCAGTGTGATACAATAAAAGCCAAACAGGAAAGTGAGGAGAAGCGGCATGCAGACCTGCAATATTATGGGCGTGAACATCGCCGTCACCGACATGGACAAAACGCTGCGCCTGGTGGAGGACAACTGCGAGGCATGGCGCGGGAAATATATCTGCGTGGCGAACGTCCACACCACCGTGACGGCCCACGACGACCCGACCTATCTGCGGGTGCAGAACGGCGCGGTCATGGCCCTGCCGGACGGCGGGCCGCTGTCCAGATACAGCCGCAAGAAGGGCTTTGCCGACGCCGCCCGCGTGACAGGCCCCGACCTGATGCGCGAGCTTTTGAAGGAGAGCGGGACAAAGCACTACCGGCACTATTTCTACGGCTCCACGCAGGAGACGCTGGACATCCTGCGCGAAAAAATTACGGAAAAGTACCCCGGCGCGGTCATCGCGGGGATGTATTCTCCGCCGTTCCGCTCGCTGACGGCGGACGAGGATGCGGAGATCGTGGAGAAGATCAACGCGGCAAAGCCGGATTTTGTCTGGGTGGGCCTGGGCGCGCCGAAGCAGGAACGCTGGATGGCCGCCCATGAAAACCGCGTGCAGGCGCTGATGCTGGGCGTGGGTGCGGCCTTTGACTATGAGGCCGGCAACATCCGCCGCGCCCCGGCCTGGATGCAGCGCTGCAATCTGGAATGGCTGTACCGCCTGATGCAGGACCCGAAGCGGCTTTTCAAACGCTATTTCGTGACGAACACCAAGTTTTTGTGGTGGAGCTGGAGACACTAAGGAAGGCTTGACCCTTGGGGGAAGCCTTTTGCGAGCATCGCCCCTTTTTATGGGTGGCGGTGCTCTTTTTTGTTTGTTTATACGCTCTTTTCGGTTTTCCACGCTCTGCGGCAAAAAACAGCGTGCGGGGGTGGTATAGTGCAAAGCGTCCGAGACATATACTGTACATTTACGGAGGGCTTGCACGATGGCTGTACTGAACGGGGAACGTATGCACGACACAATGGAAAGGCTGCTGCCCGGGGCGCGCAGTGCGGCGCTGCTGTGGCAGGGCGCGGCAGTGCTGGGCGGCGCGGCGCTGGGGGCCGGGCAGGTCTACGGCGGGGCTGCGCCGTTTGGGCTGGCGCTGGTCATCGGCTGCCCGCCGTCCTACTGCCTGGCCGCGGCGCTGGGCACGCTGTCGGCGGGGCTGGCGTTCCAGCCGATGCTGCTGGGCGTCAAGCTGGCCGTGGCTGCCGTGGCGGCCGCGGCGGTGCGGCGACTCATCGATGGCCGCCCCGGGGCCGGGGCGCTGGCGGGCTGCATGACGCTGACGGCGGCGCAGGTGCTGCAAATCGTGCTGGCGGGGGGACTTTTCAACCCGGGGCAGACCGTCACGGTGGGGTGTACGGCGCTGCTGGCCGCGGTTTTTGGCTGGGCGTTCGCGCATTTTCCGGCGCGGGAGCCGCGCGGCGTCTGCCTGTGGCTGGCTGTGGCTACGGCATGCCTGCAGCGCTGTGCCGTCGGGCCCTTGGCTCCGGGCCTGGCGCTGGCCGCGGGGGCCGGGCTGTGCGCGGCCATCGGCGGCACGCTGGAGCAGACCGCCGTGCTGAGCATTGCGCTGGCGGCGGCCATCACGGCGTCGGGACCGACACTGGCCTACGCCGCGCTGGCTGTGGCGCTGGGCAGTCTGGCGGCATCCTGCCTTTGCCCGGGGGAGCGTGGCCGCTGCGCCGGGGTGTTTGCGGCGGGCTGCACCGCGGGGGCACTGGCCGCGCCCGACGCTGTCAGTGTGCTGCCGCTGGCGGTCAGTGCCGGGGTGGGCGTTGTGGCTGCGCTGGCTGTTCCGGGGAGCGTGCTGCACAAAATTTTCCCGCCGCCCGCGCCGCCCGTGCAGACGCAGGGCCTGGGCGGGGCAGCGCGCAAGCTCTCCGCCGTGGCGGACACGCTGAGCGACATTGCCGACACGGTCAATGCGGTCTGCCAGCGGCAGCTGCCGCCCAAGGGCGAGACCTTTGACTTTGTGGTGGAGCAGGTCGCCCGCACGACCTGCCAGAGCTGCACCCGCCGCAGCCGGTGCTGGGTGCGCGGCTACGCCACGGCCATGGACGGGCTGTACCATTTGAAGCCGACGCTCGAGAGCAAGGGCCGCGTGGAGGTCGAGGACCTGCCGGGGCAGCTGGCGGGGTGCATCCACCCGGCAGACCTCTGTACAGCGGCCAACCACGGCTACCGGCTGTGGCGCAGCCGCCGCCAGACCCGTGCCCGGGCTGTGACGCTGCGCGCCGCCCTGACCGAGCAGTACAGCGCACTGGCCGGGGCGCTGGCCCAGCTGGCGGGCAAGCTGGGCCAGGCCGGTCTGCCCGACCCGCGGCGCGAGGCCCGCGTGGCGCAGCTGTTTGCCGAGCTGGGGCTGGACGCGCTGGAATGCAGTGTGACCGCTGATTTGGCCGGACGGCTGACCGCGAACGTGACGATCTGCCGCACGCGGTTTACCCCCGACGAGGTCGCGGGCCTGACCGACGAGATGACCCGCATCTGCCGCCGCGACATGGATACGCCCGAAATCACCCACTGCCGCACGGTCACGATGCTGTGCTTTGGCGAAAAACCGCTGTTTACCGTTGAATTCGGCGCGGCGGCGCACGCAGCCGGCGGGCAGAGCGTCAGCGGCGACGCGCTGGACCAGTTCTGCGACACGAGCGGGCGGGCGCAGATGCTTTTGTGCGACGGCATGGGCACGGGCCGCGCCGCCGCCGTGGACGGTCAGATGGCGGCCAAGCTGACGGCACAGCTGCTGCGCGCCGGGTTTGCGGCGGAGAGCGCTGCCCGGCTGGTGAACGTGGCGCTCGGCCTGAAGGGAGCCGAGCAGGAGGCCGGGGCGACGCTGGACCTGCTGACGGTGGACCTGTACACCGGGCGGGCCGGGCTGTTCAAAGCGGGCGCCGCACCGAGCTTTCTGGTGCGCGGCGGCGTGCCGCGGATGCTGGACGGTGCAAGCCTGCCCATGGGTGTGCTGGACAGTCTGGTGGGACGGAGCACGACGTTTGCGCTGGACGCCGGGGACTGGGTCGTGCTGGTCAGCGACGGTGCGCTGACCGACGGGAGCGACTGGCTGATGCAGCAATTGCAGCTCTGCGCCAAATTGGGCCATACGCCGAAGCAGGCCGCCGAGACCGTGGCTGACGCCGCCGCCCGCCGCGCCGGGGCCAAGCAGGATGACATAACGGTGGCGGTGCTGGCGATGGGGAGAGCGTAAAAAGCCTTCCCCCTCGGGGGAAGGTGGCCCGGAGGGCCGGATGAGGGCAGAGCTTGCGAGATTGGCAGTAAATGGGCAATGGCCGCGAGGTCTGCCCTCATCAGTCCGCTGCGCGGACAGCTTCAGTCTCCGCGCTAAGAGCCGCCTACGGCGGTTGCGCTCCGACACGCGCCTGCGGGCGCAGCCCCTCGGGGGAAGCCTTTAGCAAAAACACGCCCCGCGGTTCAAAATGAACTGCGGAGCGTGTTTTGGGTTTAAAATAGCTTTTGCTTTTTGGTAGGCTGGGGGTCGAAGGGGGTGTCCTCGTGGTGGCGTTTGATAAAGACCTGGCGGGTCTTTTCGGTCACGCTGCGTCCGTTGTGCTTGGGGACAGAGTAGAATGTCCGGGTGATGTTGTAGTACCCCAGTAGGTGCTGCACCAGATATTGTGCTACGGCGGGCAGACAATCGGTGTCGTCGATGGTCTCGTAATTGTAGTCGCCGTAGAGGAACGGCACCTCGTCGCTGCCGGCAAACAGTGTGATGGCGGCCTCGTCCAGGACTATCTCCCGGATGACGCTCTGCTGCAATCCCGCGGTGCCGCACTCGGCGGCGCGCTTCGATGCCAGTGGGCGCTGATCCAGCGGCACGCTCTGGGGGTCGAGCTTCTCGGTGCCGCGCTGGCCGATCTCCAGCAGGATGTCGCGCATCATGCGGCTCTCCAGCAGCGGGCGGATGCGTTCCTTTGCGCGGGCTTGTTCGGTTTTGTTCTGGATGGTGGTAATCAGGCCCATGGGGGCGCCTCCTTGCAAAGTATGACGATTTGATAACAGTATACCACATCCGAAAGCAGGATGACAACCGTTCCCGGTTGTAAAATTCCGCAAAATTACCCGACGACGAGCACCTGCAGACTGGCCGTGCCGTGCTGCACGGTGTAGCGGTCTGTGATGGTAAAGTGCTGCTCGATCCAGGCGTGGAATTCGGCCATGTCGCGGACCTCGGCATCATCGTAGAGGATAACGTCGGGCTGCTTCTCCGGCAAAAGCGCATAGTACTGTTCAAAACGCGGGTCGCTGTCGGTGCCCGAGATGACGGACGCCTGCGCGACGGTCAGCGTGCCGTCTGCCATCAGAAAGCCGAGGCCGTGCTGCTCACCGATGGCCTGGAGCACGCTCTTGCCCGCATAGGGGGCGAGGGCTTCATACAGGCATTCCTGCATGTCGGCGGCCTTGGTGTCGGCCCAGGTCCCGGCGGCGGGGCCGCGGGTGATCCTTTCGGGCTGGATGGCCGTGATCGGCTCACAGTGCCAGCCGGTCTCCAGCACAAGGCAGAGCCTCGGCACGGCACAGGCCAGCAGGAGCCCGGCTGCCAGCAATGCCGCCGCGGCGCGGTGCCGCCGGGTCGGACGGGGCTTGAGCAGCAGCGCTGCCGTTCCGCAGACCGCGGGCCAGAACAGGTACATAAAGGTCGTTGGCAGCGCGATCAGCGTGGAGCGCAGGATAAACAGGTACGCCGCTATGCCGGGCAGCCAGCCCAGCCAGAACAGCAGGCGGCGCAGGGGGCGGTGGTCGGCCTCGCGCCGGTCACACCAGAACGTCCAGCCGCCGGCCAGCGCGAACGCCGGGCACATGTAGCGGAAATCCAGCTCCTGCGCGCGCAGGCAGTAGGCCGTGCACCAGAGAGAGAGGAAGAACGCTGTGTACCAAAGCGCCTTTTCAAGGCTGCGGGCAAAGCCGCGGCGCTCGCCAAAGAGCATCCCGGCGGCGGCCAGCGCCACACCGGCCAGGGCCGACAGCCAGCAGTTGCCGATGACGGCGGAAAGCTTGGAGCGGAGCATGGCAAGACGGTCCGCTGTGGTAAAATCATACTGTGGGTCGTGTAAAATCAGGTCGGCGCGTGCGAGCAGGGCGGCAAAATCAAAGCCCATGCCCTGCAAAACATACACGACAAACGCACCGCCGCAGACGGCACAGGTCAGCACAAATACCAAGAGACCGCGGCATTTGTCGGCACTGCCGCGGCCCAGCAGGAGCAGCGCCAGCATCAGCACCGGCGCGGCAGCGAGGGTCTGCGGGTAGGCGAGGAAGCTCAGACAGGCGCAGACGCCGCCCGCCGCGACCCGCCACAGACCGCAGTACTGCCGCGGGCCGGGCGCGTAGTAGCCGTACAAAAACAGGAACGCCGCCAGCGTAAAGTGGAACTGCTGGCTGACGTAGTCCGGCCCCAAAAACCACTTGGGCGTGAAGGCCAGCACGGCCAGCGCCAGCAGATAGGCGCAGCGCCCCCCGAGGGCCCCGCGCAGGCTGCGGTAAAACCAGACGGCCAGCGCGAGCTTGACAGCCAGCACAGCGCCGCGCACAAACAGCAGCACGCCGGTGGTCGTGCCCGTGACGGCGGTAAACAGGCCGATGAGCAAAGCGGGCGGCAGGGCGGCCAGCTGGTGCGGCTCCCACATCGAGTAAAAGAGCCGGTCACCGCGCACAAGGCGGAAGCCGAGGGACAGGGCGTACTCCTCGTCGATCTCCAGCCCCAGGAACATTGTACGGACGAGCGCGGCCAGCGCCAGCAGACCCAGCAGGGCAAGGATGATTTTTTCAATTGTCGGTTTTTTGGTATGGCTCATAGATCGTTTTTAAAATCAATGCGGCGGCGCAGCAGCGTGTCGCGCGCCAGCCAGAGATAGGGCAGCCAGTTCAGGCGGAACGCCTCCCACTTGCGCTGGACAAAATTCTGCGGCTTGGCAGCGCCCTTGACGCTTTCCACGTTGATGCAGCGGCTTTTTTGCAGCACAAGAATGGCCTCATGCCCGGTGGGTGTTTCCTCCGGCGTGCAGTAGTCGGGCGGCAGGATGCGGAATTTTCCGGGCGTCTCGGCGACCAGGCGGTTGAGCTGGCTTTCATCGTGAAAGCGCGCAATGACGTTGTTTTGCAGATCCTCGTCTGTGCGTTTTTTCAGCTCCCGGCACAGGGCCAGATAGGCCGCCGCCGTGCCGCCGTTCAGCCCGCCCGCCACGTAATACTGCCCGCAGCTGTACGGGATGGACGCCCGGCTTTTGCCACTGCGGTCATAGGGGTGGAAAATCGGATTTTTGCCATAGTAGGGCAGGTGGCAGACCGCGGTCAGGCTCTGCCCGGCGGCGGGGTCGGGCAGCAGCTCGTCGGCGCGGATGACGCGGGTGCAGTGCAGGTTGGCGTTGGCAAAGAACAGGTAGTCATAGCCTTGCAGCGCGTCGGCCTGGCCGAGGAAGGCGTCAAAGCGCAGCATCGTGCTCTGCGGCCAGGGCAGGGCCTTCTGATAAATGCGGCGCACGTCGGGGGCATCCTCATAGTCAATATGCGCTGCATCGGTAAAAACGTAAAAGGTGCGGTCACAGTCAGGCAGGAAATTTGCCTTGAAGTTGGGGTAAAAATCATGCCAGAACACCGCGTAGGGGCCGGTGCAGATATACAGGATGGCGAGAGTTTTCATAAGATCACCGTTGTATTTGATTTGCTCTGTGAAGGAGAGAGCCTTGCCGAGCCCGAAACACCCGGCTGTGGGAAGGCTCTCTCCCCCACCGCCTGCGGCGGAGCCCCCTCCCAGAGGGGGCCAAGAAAGGGAGTCACTTTTTCAGCAGCTTCTTGGCCACCTTGCCTGCGTACTGGCGCAGGTAGGCGGCATCCCTGCCCCAGCCGTAGACGGCAAGGTTCAGGGCGTTGGGCACGACGAGGACGACGAAAATCCGCGGCACAAGGCCGAGCCAGCCGCCGGGCATCCGGGCGCAGAGCGCGTAGCTGCCGCCCATGCAGACGGCCAGCGTGACCAGATGCAGCGCCTGCACGCCGAGATAATGCCCGAGCCCGCCGCGCATGTACTGGCGGAACACGACCCGGATACGCCCGGCCCACATGATGCAGTGGGCGACGACGGTGGCAATCAGTGCGCCGGTGATGTCGAACAGAGGGAACAGGATAAAGCTGAGCGCCAGATTGACCGTGGCCGACGCGACCATGAACCACTGGTCGTCCTCAAAATGGCCGAGGACGGCGCGGTAACTGCCGAGCATCCGGTGGTTCCAGCCGACGTACTCATTTAAGCAGAACACGAGCACGAAGCCCAGCGGCAGCAGCCATTTTTCGCCCATCCAGGACGCCATGAACGGCTGGAACAGGCAGAAATATGCCGTAGCTACGAAGCTGGCAAACAGGTAGCTGAACAGGTCCATGCCCCAGAACACCTGCTTGTCGTGGTCGTTGGCGGCGGCGGACTTGTCGTAGACGATGCTGCCGATGGCCGCGGCGAAGCTGTCCATGACCTTGTTGCCGAGGTCTGTGGCACTGGTCGAGATCGTGTTGTAGTTGCCTAAAAACGTCGTCTGGGTCGAGCCGCCGAGGCGGGAGGTCACGATGGTGTCGGACGAGCCATAGATGGTGTTGGACAGGCGGTGCACCAGAAAGTACCGCAGATCGTGGAAAATGCCGAGGTCTTTAAAGTCGTTGACCGTGACCTTAACGTCGTGTACGTAGGGAAAATCCTTTCTGAAGCGGCGGGCAATCAGCAGGTTGGCCGTGACGTTGAAGAAGATCGTTACGCTGAAATACAGCACGTAGTTGGGAAACCACAGTGACACGGCAATTTTGGCAAGGCTCGTCAGCACGTTGCAGCAGAAGTCGATCTGGGTGCAGCGGTAGCCCTGCTGGGTGCAGGTGTACATCAGGCGGCGAGTTATCAGAAAATAACTGCACAGCGTTGAAACGACGTTCAGGCCGTAGACCGTGTATGCCGTGGCGGCGGGCACGTCGGGCATGATCCACCGCAGGGCCGCCGCGCCGATGAGCGCCAGCCCCGCAATGACCAGGCCGACGACGCGGTAGGCCCACTTGTACATCGACATGTACTTGCTGATCTTTTCCTCGTTTTTGGCGGCGATTTGCTCGTAGAGACGATAACTTATGACGCTGCCAACGCCGAACTCGGCGATGGAGAAAAAGTTGAAAAGCTGGCTGACGACCTGCGATGCCGTGGTGATCTGCGGGCCGAAGTTATCGACGAGCAGACGCCGCGTGACGAGGCCCAGCAGCAGAAGCAGCAGACTGGACCCGAGGGCGTAGGCCATATTCAGTAAGGTACGTTTGGTACGCAAGGCAGTTCCTTTCACAAAAGCCTTCCCCCGCGGGGGAAGGTGCCCGGAGGGCCGGAGGAGGGGAGAGTATGAGTTGTAAGCCGTTAATGGGTGGTGATGGCGAGGTTAGCCCTCATCAGTCGCCTACGGCGACAGCTTCAGTCTCCGCGTCAAGAGCCGCCTACGGCGGTTACGCTTCGACACGCGCCTGCGGGCGCAGCCCCTTGGGGGAAGCCTTTAGCGGCGGCTTGCCGCCCAAAGCGTGAACCGCGGCCCGAGGGTCTGCATCATCCACTGGAACAGCCGCCAGTCGCGGCGGGTGCGGACCTCGGTGCCGTGGGGGTAGAGCGGGCGCAGCTGCTCGATATAGGGCAGGCAGGCCTTGCGGATGGCGGCGTCCCTGACCGCTGCCGTGCGGGCCTGCGGCCAGAAAACGTCTGCAGCGGCATTCTGCATGGCGGCGTAGGCCGCGGCGTCCGCCGTGCCGTTGGCGGAGAGCCTGGCCAGGCGGCGCTGTGCGGCGGCAAGGCCCCGAAAGCGTTTGGGCAGATTTTTGGCATCTGTCAAAAGACTGCCCTGCCGTCCGATGCGGTAGTGGGTGAAAACCGTGTCCAGAAAGTAGAGCCTGTCGCAGTGCAGCAGCAGCTCAAGGTCAAAGGGCCAGTCCTCGGCCCAGACGCAGTCCGGCAGGAAGCGGACGCGGGCCTGCTCCAAAAAGGACCGCCGGATGCAGTATTTCCAGACCGACCAGTGCCCGGCAGTGTACAGGGCCTTCAGCCGCGCGGCGTAGTCGCTGCTGGCAAACGGGCCGGGCACCAGATGCAGACCGTCGTGCGGGGTCAGCGTGCCGTCGGGTTGCCATTCGAGATGCTTGCCGATGAACCAGTCGCAGTCCGGGTGGGCGGCCAGCGCACCGCGCAGCTGTGCCAGCAGGCCGGGGGCCATGGCGTCGTCACTGTCGAGAAACAGAAGCCAGTCGCCTGTGGCGGCCTTGAGGCCGGTGTTGCGCGCCGCGGCAAGGCCGCCGTTTTCCCGGTGAATGACCTGCAGGCCGGGCAGCTCGGCGGCGAGGGCGTCGCACATCGCGCCGCTTTGGTCGGTGGAGCCGTCGTCCACAAGGATGCACTCCCAGTCGCGCGGGCCGGGCTGCTCGACCACGCTTTTGACGCAGGCGGACAGGTAGTTTTGTACGTTGTAGACGGGGATGATGATGGAAAAGAGAGGCATAAGTGTCTCCTTGCTATAAAGCCTTCCCCCGAGGAGGGAAGGTGGCCCGAAGGGCCGGATGAGGGGAGAGTGTGCGCTGCAAGCTGTTAGCAGGTGATGATGGCGAGGTTTGCCCTCATCAGTCGCCTGCGGCGACAGCTTCAGTCTCCGCGTCAAGAGCCGCCTACGGCGGTTACGCTTCGACACGCGCCTGCGGGCGCAGCCCCTTGGGGGAAGCCTTTATAAGCTGCCACCCGTCCTGATACAAAGCCGTTTTTTTCGTGTGCGCATACCACTTATCCGGAGCCCAGGTTTGCTTATCGGGGGCGGGGGCGAGGTACTGCGCCCACCAGCTGTAGGTGGAGTTGCTCAGGACAAAGCCGCGGCAGAGCTGCATGAGGGCCAGGTCGGCGACGGCCTCGCCGCGGGGCAGGAACACGGCGGGCAGACCCGCGGTGTCCAGATGCTCCCGCGCCCAGTCGATGTCATCGGAAAAGACAAACAGCGCGGCGTCGGGGTGTTCGTCCCTGACCGCTGCGACAGCGCGGGCGTAGTAGTCCGGCGTGCAGACCTGTAAGATCGCGTTCTCGGGCTTCTGGTAGTCGCCGCGGCGCAGATGGACGCAGACAGGGTACGCGGCGGCGGTGATCTGCGCCGCATAGGGCCCGGCGGGGGCGGCTTTTGCACGCAGCTCTTCCTTTATAGTAGGGGCAAAATCCGCAAAGTAGCGCTCACTCTGGAAGTACCCCCACGCGAGGAAATCGCGGGCGTGGCCGCGGCGGGCGGGGGTGTAGCCGTCGGTGGCAAAGTGCAGGCCGACGGCGTTCAGCAGCGGGGCAGCGGCAGCCTCAAAGTTGTGCCAGTCGCGGGCCATCAGGCCGCGGCGCTGCTCGTACTTGATCATCAGCGCCTTGGCGGCGTTCCGGCGCGGCAGGTGTGCCTTGGCAAAGCCCGCGTCGGCAATGATTTTGACGTCCGGCGAGATGTTCAGTGCGTCCAGCGCGCAGACCGTGTGCGCCGGGGCACCGTCGCGCCAGTCCTGCCGGTCCAGCAGGGTGACGGGCTCACCGCAGCGCAGACCCAGCGCCCGCGCAAAGGCGTAGATGAACATCTGGTTGCCGAGGCCCCCGGCCAGTTCGGCGTAGATCATGCGTGTCCTCCCAGTTTGTCGTACAGCTGCTCCATGCGGCGGGCAGCGGTTTTCAGCTCGTACCCGGCGGCGGAGAGCGCGGCCCAATGGTCGTCGTGGTCGCCGTGGGCGGCGATGGCCTCGGCCTTGGCGGCCCAGTCGGTCAGCGGCGCGGCCAGCGGCAGAAAATGCACAAGGTCGGTCACCGAGCCGTCGTCGGGCACGTTGGTGGACGCCAGACACGGCACGCCGCAGCCCTGCGCCTCCACCAGGGTGACGGGGCTGCCCTCAAAGTTGCTGGGCAGCAGAAACAGATCAAAGGCGTTCATGAAGGCGGGCACATCGCTTTGCACGCCCGCAAAGATGACGCGGTCTGTCAGGCCGCGGCGGGCTGCGGCGGCGCGCATTTCAGGCTCCATCTCGCCGGTGCCGACGAGCAGCAGCTTCCAATGCGGGTCCTGTGCGGCCATCGCGGCAAAGACCTCCATCAGGAAAAGCGGATTTTTCTGGTGGTTCAGCCGCCCGACGAACCCGGCCAGCCGGTCCGTGTCGGTAATGCCCCAGGCGGCGCGGGTCGCGGCGCGGGCGGCGGCATCCGGGTGAAAGCGCCCGGCATCCACGGCGTTGCAGGCCACGGAAAAGTTCGGCTTAGCGTCAATATGGTCACCGAACACGAACCGCCCCGCCGCGACGCCGCAGCCGAGGAAGTAGTCCGCGAACAGCTGGTACACCAGATGGGCGGCGCGCCAGGTCAGCGTCATGGGCGGGTAGACGATGTGGCTGTGCACCACGATTTTAGCCCGGGGGCAGAGCACGCGCATCATGCCGCAGACCGGGGCACCGATCTTGCTGGCCGTGTGGTAGTGGATGATGTCGTAGTCCTTATGGGTGCGCAGGTGGGCGGCCAGGGCGCGGATGCGGTCCTTTTTGTTGTCCGGCACGGCGAGGATCTCGACGCCGTGCGCCTCGAGCGCCGGGGCCGTGCTGGCCTGGTCCGGCGGGCACTGACCGACGAAAAGGGTGACGCGGTATTTAGCGGTATCGAGGTGCAGGAGCAGGTTCTGGACATACCGCTGTACGCCGCTCTGCACGCCGAGGTGGTTGCTGATCATTAAGATTTTCATGGTGGTCTCCGGAAAAAATAAAAGATAAGAGATAAAAGATAAGAAAAGTGGAGCGGCGCCGCGCGCCGCAATTTTAACCACAGGAGAATATAATATAAGGATAAAGCGATATGCAGGGAAGGTTGAGGGCCGGACATGTCCGGCCCCTACGGGCAGGCTTTTTAAGACGCGCCGTCTAACGGCGCACATTTTTTATTATCTATTATCTCTTATCTATTATCTGAAAAATTACCAGTAGCTCCCGCCCTCGACCTTTTCTTTATTGCTGATGCCCTCGGTCTCGTCGGGACGGACCCAGGCGGGGTTGTAGAGCTTGGAAATGACGGGGTGGTCGTCCCAGCGCTTGCCCTTGATGCCAAACAAAAGCTGCGTGGCACCGCTCATTTGTATGGCGGCGTGGCCGGTGTCGCGGGCGTGGGCGGCCAGCGGCAGGCTGTAGGCCCCTGCGCCGACAATGGCGACGTCGTAGTCGGCGGCGTCCATCCGGCGCTCCATCTCGGTCAGGGCGTCAAACCAGTCGGCGTAGCCGGTATCCTGCCCGCCTAAACCCTGCACGGCCTGAATGACCGTCAGGCAGGCAAGCTCCGGCAGCACGTCTTTGCCGGGAAACAGCTGGGTACGCTTTTCATACTGGGCTAAAATCGTGCGGCGGAACGGATGCACGACGAGCACCCGTTTGCCCGCGAGGGCGGCGCTCCACGGGCGGGCGTGGTAGTAGGGCTCCAAGGCGCGCAGCTCGGTAAAGCGGGTCGCGTCACAGCCGCGGATGACCTCCCGCTCGGCCCCGACGTTCCAGAGGGCGAGCAGCTCGGCGCTCTGCGCAGTCTTGACGTAGAGACGGCAGAATTTGTCCAGCGTGGCATCGTCGGTGGGAAAGACGCCCGACAGATTCCGAATGTCCGCCCGCGTGCGGTCCGTGAAATTGTGCCCGCCGTTTTGCAGCCAGTCGGCCACGGTGCGCATCTCGGTGGCACCGCAGCGGCCAAACAGGAACGGCTGACCGCTCTCGAGCAGGTCGCGCGCCAGGTCGTTGCCGGCGGCGGCGGGCAGGATGTCCACGCCGCGGTATTTCATTGTAAAGCGCAGACCGCGGTAGAGGTCGGCGGCCTTCTGCAAAAGAGGATTGTCGTTATCCATTGGCTTTTCCCTTTTTGGGCAGCAGGGTCAGGGCCAGCTCGGCACTGTTCTGCCACAGAAAGTTTTCGTTCACGCGGCTCTGGGCGGCGTGGCCCATGGCGGCGGTGGTTTTGTCCAGCGCTGCGGCCAGCTCGGGCACGGTGCCGCACAGCAGGCCGCTGATGCCGTTCTCAATGATAAGGTCGGGGCCGGGGGCGTGGCGCGCCACCGGCGGGCAGCCCGCGTACATGGCCTCCAGCAGGCTCATGCCGAAAATCTCATTCGGGTTCAGGTTCACAAAAGCGTCGCAGGCATGATAATAAACGTGCACCTGCTCGTTGGGCAGCTGCGGGATCAGGCGGCAGCGGTCCAGTAAGCCCGCGTCGGTCAGGCGGCGGGTCAGCTCATCGCCCAGTGAGCCTCGGCCGATAATGATGGCGTACCAGTCCGGCGCGGCCTGCAAAAGCGGCACAAGGTCGAGCGGCTGCTTGTAGGGGTCAAGGCGGCCCACAAAGATGAACACCCGCGCGTGCTCGTCGATTTTGAGCGCACGGCGGATCTCGGTGCGGTTGTTGGGGATGGACGGAATGATGGCGGTGTCCAGCCCGACGGGCATCAGCCCCGCGCAGGGCACGCCGAGGCTTTCCAGCTCGGCGGCGACGGCGGGGGTTTTGGCGTAGGTGGGCGTTTTGCGGTATACCGCCAGATTGCGGCGCAGCAGCAGATCCATGACCCTGCGCACGGCGGCGTGGTTGGAGGTGCTTTTCAGCGCACCGAGCTGGCTGTAAAACAGGATGCCGTGCTTTTGGCAGAAGCGGTACAGCCCCGGCACGCCGAGGGAGTTGTCGCCCATGACGTGGACGGCGTCGGCATGCTCGTCGAGCAGGATCTGCCAGCTTTTATAGAATGCCTGCACGCCGAAGGCGACGGCGGGCATATAGCAGATTTTTACGTTTGGCTCCGGGGTCTCGATCCGGGGGGCTTTAGCGCCCGGCTCCGGGTAGAGCACGACGGCGCGGCAGCCCAGCGCGGCAAAGGCGCGGGCCAGGCCGACCTCCTGCCGGTTATACAGGCCCTTCTGGCCCGACGGCCCGCGGTAAAATTGCGGAATGACGATGGTTTTCATGTGCGTGGGAATACCTCATTGTGGGAGTGAAATTTCCTTGGCCCCCTCTGGGAGGGGGCTCCGCCCGCAGGCGGTGGGGGAGAGAGGTTGATGGTTGTCCGGAAGATTTCGGGTTATGGCGAGGTTCTCTCCCTCCGGCCCTGCGGGGCCACCTCCCTCGCAGAGGGAGGCAAGGGGGACGGGGCGTCGGGGACGCCGCCCCCTACATTACTCGGCGGCGGGTGTGGAAACTTCCGGCTTTTCGATTTTTGGGATGCGGGTCAGATACCTTGCGTCGATGATCTCTAAAACGTCATCGCGGCAGTAGGTGTGGATGCCGATGATGTCCGCGGGGGCAAGGCCGGTGATCTCGACGTTCTGCGGCGTGGCGGCGCAGAGAGGCACCTCCGAGCTGCCGCGGCGGGCGAGAAACTGCAGATAGACCCCGTAGTCCACGGTGGTGCTGACCTGAGTGGGGTGGATGATCTGCTCACCCAGCAGGAAAAACGGCCCGGCGTTGCGGCTGACAAGGTCAAAGTCGCGGTGCTGCAGATTGTAGGCTTCATCGGGCAGCAGCTCAAACGGGCCGGGCGCGGCGGGCAGCGTGTCCTCGGCAGGCAGCGGGACGGCGGCGGTCTCCTGTACGGCGTGGCGCAGCGTGTAGCGGCGGTAGCGCACATAGAGCTGGTTGTCGGGGCGGGTCTCGCTGCAAAGCAGGGTCAGGGCCTCGGCGCGGCGGTCCAGCAAAATCGTGTCGCAGAGCTCCTCGTCCGTGGGAAAGCGCTGCACCAGCTCCCATTGGGTGGGGAAGGTCTTGCAGCGGTAGAGCCGCAGGCTGTGGTCGCTGCCGGTCTCGGGGATCATCCAGACCTCACCGTTCCAGTCAAAGACCATCGGGAACGACAGGTGGAAATCTTCTTCCAGCGCGACGCGCCAGTCGTCGGCGGTGCCGTCGTCGTGCAGCTCGCAGACCTCGAGACGGCCCTTGCCGGTGGAGAGGTCCATCGCCTCGGCAAACAGCCAGCGCTTGCCGCGCCGGTGGTAGAGCAGCGGGTCGGCAAACCACCAGCCCTCCCGCCGGGGCAGCAGGGTGTAGGGGCCGCCTTCCAGAGCGGGCAGCGGCTCGGTGCCCTCGGCAGTGGGGCGGGGGCGCACGGCGATGGTGTAGATTTCTTTTTCGCCCATAACTTTGCGCAGCAGCCGCTTGGGCGGCATGTGCAGGGCACGGTAAAACTGGTTCATGATACTTCCTCGGCGGCGCGGCGGCCGTATAGTTTTAGCAGGGTCTTGTAGTTTTCCTCGGCGCTGAAGCGGCGGCGGGTGGCGTTGGCGATGGCCGTGCAGTCAAACTGCATGGCGCTCATGGCGCGGACAGCCCCGGCCAGCGCGGCGGGGTCGCCGGGGGCAAAGCACAGCCCGTCAAACCCGGGCCGCACCGACGCCCCGACATTGCCGATGCCGCTGGCCAGCACCGGCGTGCCCAGCGCGTGGGCCTCCGCCGGGACAAGGGCAAAGCTCTCATAGCAGAGACTGGCGGCGACGACGGCGCGGCTCTCGGCCATCAGGCGGTGCAGCGCGTCCCGCGGAAGCTGGCCGACGAATTGCACCTTGGGCAGATTCTGCGCTTTGGCCCAGTCGGCCAGCGGGCCGTCCCCGGCCACAAGCAGCAGCGGTGCGTCCTTGCCCAGAATGCGCCATGCCTCAATGACGGTGCGCAGACCCTTTAGCTCCTCCAAGCGGCCCGCAAAGACGAACTGACGCTTGCGCTCCTCCCAGAGGGTGACGGGGCCGGTGGGCACGGTCACGGGGTTCGGCTTGACGACAAGGCGATTTTCGTCGAAGGTGGGATGGATCTTATTGAATTCCAGCAGCTTTTCCCGGTCAAACTCGGTGGGGGTGGTGATGGCGATGCCGCGCCACGTGCCCAGCACCCGATGCAGCCAGTAGGCGGCCACGACGACGAGCGTCTGCGCCCGGCTGCCGCGGTAGCAGCGGTGCCGCAGTGCGCAGTGCAGGCCGTGATGCGGGCAGTCCTCACAGACCCGTCCGTCCCGCAGTAAGATGCCGTTCGGGCAGAACAGGCGGAAGTTGTGGAGCGTCAGCACCACCGGCACGCCGCATTTTTTGGCGGCGCGCACGACGGCAGGGCTGAGGAGCAGCAGCGTATTGTGGATGTGGACGGCGTCGATGTGCTGCTGTTCCATGATATTCCGCACGTCGCGGGCGGCCCGGCGGTTCCAGACGGCGCGAAAGGGCAGCAGCGCCTTAGCCGCGCCGTGGGCGGCCTCCTCATTGCTGCGCTCATAGACGACGACGGTGTGGCCGTGCTGCTCCAGCAGGGCACGCTCTGCGGCAAAGACGGCGTCCTCGCCGCCGGGCAGCCGGTAATGACAGTGTATCAGCAGAATTTTCACGCAGCCGCCTCCTCTTGCAGACAATAAACCTATTATGACATTATACCCTTTTTGCGGCGCTTTCGCAACAAAAAAAGAGGAACGCAGTGCGTCCCTCGCGGTAAAATTACTGGTCGTCGTCACCGTGGAGCTGGGCCTCACGGATGGCCTTGATTTTTTTCTCGATGTCAAAGCTCTTTTCCAGTGCGGGGTAAATGGCCATCAGGCTCAGCAGGCAGGGCAGCCACAGGCTGGTTAAAATCAGCACAAAGCTGGAAATCGGCCAGAACAGCGCCACAGCGCCCCAGTACAGCAGCTGCCACAGCAGGCCCAGGCCGCTGCGGGGCAGGTAGCCCAGAAACAGCATGAGGGAGTTCTTCAACAGTCCGGCGAAGGACAGGTCAAGCAGCGCGACCTGCACGTAGAGGTACTGGGCAATGCCGGCCAGCAGGATGAGGGCGACCAGCACGGCGATCACGGCCACCTGCCCGCCGGCAATGTTGATGTGGCAGAGTGAGAAAAGCTCCATGGCCAGCAGCAGGCCGCAGACAGCGCCGGGCAGCAGGGATTCCTTCAGGTTGCGCTTCCAGGTGCGGCGGTAGGTCTCCCACCAGTAGCCGGGTTCGTCGCGCAGCGTGCGCAGGATCGTGTCGTTTAGGCCGACGATCTGCGGCGCGGCGATCATGCCTCCCAGCACGCCCGCGATGACGAGCGGGACCAAAGAGTGGGTCTCGACGGCGAACCAGACACCGGCGGCAAACGGCAGACCGCTGAGCATCGCCAGTATGCCGGCCAGCCAGATGGTGGAGAAGTCGCGGCCCAAAATCTCAAAAAAGCGGGCAGCGCCCTTTTTGCGGGGGGCGTCGGGCGATACACCCGGGCCGGGTTTATCAAAATTGCGCGTGAAAAGTCCCATGATACAATAGCTCCTTATGGAATGATGTTGGGGGAAAGGGGTGTAGGGGCGGCCTTTCGGGTCGATGCAAGCATCGACCCCTGCGCCGTAGGGGCGGATTTCATATCCGCCCGGGGTGTTTGCCGCTGCCGCAAACGAGCACGGGCGGGCGATGCCCGCCCCTACAAAGTATTTGGCCCGTAGAGGGCGGCACCGGATTGGATCAGAATGTCCGGCTCGACGCGCAGGCCGGTTTTGCGGCCCTTCTGGGCTTCGACGAGGAAAAGCCAGGGCGCGGCGTCGGGGCGGTTCTTGACAAAAGCCAGACGCTTCGGCTCAAGGCGCGCGGCGCGTAAGGCGGCCAGAATTTCCGCCAACTGCTCCGGGCGCTGGCAGAGAAGGAACCGCCCGCCGTCCCGCAGGGCGCGGCGCGCGCAGTCCACGGCGTCGGCGGTGGTGCAGCTGCCGGTGTGGCGGGCCTCGGCCCGGCGCGGGTCCGGGCTGCGGGGACCGGCTGTGAAGTACGGCGGGTTGCAGGCGGCAAAATCGTACTGCCCCTGCTCCGGCCCGGCGGTGCAGAGCTGCCGCAGGTCGCCGCAGACCGGCGTGATGTGCGCGGCGTCGGCGTTTTCGGCCAGGGCCGCGGTGCAGAGAGCGGACGCGGCGGGGTCGATCTCCAGCGCGGTGCAGGGGCCGCGGTGCCCGGCGTCGTGCCAAACGAGTGAGACGATGCCGCACCCGCTGCACAGGTCGAGCGCACGCTCGTTTCTGCGGGGCTGCGCGAAGCGGGCCAGCAGCAGCGCGTCGGTGCCGAACGTTGCGCCCGGCGCGGTCAGCACGCGGGTGCCGTTGTCCAGAATTTCAACGCCCATTCAGACTTTTGCGCGCAGCTGCGCGTATTTCAGCAGCGCGACCTGGGTCTTGCTGTCCTTGATCGTGCCGTCCATCACAAGGCCGAGAGCCTCGTCGAACGGCATTTTGACGACATCAAGGAACTCGCCCGCGTCGAGGTGCTGCGCTGTGCTGTGCAGGCCGGTGGCGGCCCACAGATAGATTTTCTCGCTGTCGTAGCCGACGGTGGCATAGACGACACCGAGGTCGATATAATTGTCGGCGGTCAGGCCGCACTCCTCGCTCAGCTCGCGCTTGGCGGCCTCAAACGGGTCCTCGTCCGCCTCGAGCTTACCGGCGGGCAGCTCCCAGATCTCCTCGCCGAAGGCGTAGCGGAACTGACGTACCATCGTCACGCTGCCGTCGGCGTCCACAGGCAGGATGCAGGCACCGCCGTGGTGGTGGACGATCTCCCGCGTCGAGGTCGTGCCGTCCTCAAGCTGTACCTTGTCCACGGTCACGCGGATGACGCGGCCATTGAAGATTTCCTTGCTTTCCAGCATGGTCTCGGTATGTGCCATTGCTTTTCTCCTTTGCAGAAAAGGCCCGCCGTACAGGCAGGGCCGATACTGTTTCTATTTTACAGCAGACGCAGACAATAATCAATAAAGTCGAGCGTATATTTTTGGCTGCGCAGCCAATCAGAGGCGTGGCCGTCATCGAGGTAGGTCAGCAGGGCTTCGGTCAGGATGGGGTCCTGCATCAGATACTCGCGGCAGTACTGCCCGTCCGGCTCCCGGATAGCCTGGCAGAACACAACGCCGCGGCCCTGAAAAACATTGACGCTCATCGACGGAGTCGGCGCCAGCTGGGCAGAGTCCACGATGCGCAGGGTGCGGCGGTCAGACTCCGCAGCGTGGCGCAGCCGCAGGAGCAGCTCCCGGCGGGTGGGAATGTCCGGCGCATCGCACAGATCCGGCGGAATGTCGAACATTTTCCCGGTGCGTACAAACTGCAAAAGACCTTCCTCACAGAAATAGAGGTCCGGGGCCTGGGCGCTCCACATCTGCAGGTGTTCGAGCAGGGCGGGCAGGGACTGCAGCGCGGCGCCGGGCCGGACAAGCTGCAGGGCCATTTTCTCGTCGGCAAACAGGGCGAACGGCGGCTGGTAGCGGATCATGGAGCAGCGGCGCTTTTCCGAAAAGAGGTCGTTGTACAGCGCTATGGATTCCGAAAAGTCGTGGGCATCGGTGGCCAGCTTCAGCACCGATGCGGCGTTGATATATTTGCGGCTGAACGCAAGGCGCAGATTATCGACGGCCTGACGGTCCATGATGATGTAGGCCTTCTGGCCCTGGATGTCCATCATCACGGCGGCCTTGGGCAGCAGCAGATAGACAGGCATCAGCGTGCCGGGGCTGGGTTCGGTCATGACGTGGCGCACGACGCGGGCCTCGTAATTCAGCTTGGGCAGGAAAAGGAACGGCAGTGTGCGGGTCAGGACGGACACGCCGGACACCCATTCCCGGGGAATGTCGCGGTTCTCGGCATAAACCAGCAGCTGGGACAGTGCGACGGGTGCGCCGTCCGCTGCCGAAAAGCGTTCTATCAGCACATGGTCCAGCATGGGGTTTGTGAACGGCGAGAGGAGCAGCGGGCGGGTATCGCCGGACAGAATGTGGTTGGCCACCAGCGATGCCACGGCGGCGGCGACTGCGCGGCTGCCCTCTATGTACTGCTCGCTGCAGCGCAGCTGGCTGGCGGCTTCGTTGGAGATAAGGCCCTCGCGGTGGGTGAAATCCTCCACCCGGAAAGAGACCTCCAGCAGGTGGTGCAGCTCGGCGCGCAGCCTGGGATCGGGGCCGCGGCCACGCTGCTTGTATTGCAGCAGCAGGGCGGATTTCTGTTCCTCGCTCAATTCCAGCGCGTCGGCCAGGTGCTCCAGCTGGAACTCCCGCGGGGTGCGCTGACCGCTTACAATTTTGTACAGCGTGGAGCGGTCGATCGACGCTTTGCGGGCTAGCTCGGCCATTGTGCCGGGGTAGCGGGTGACGAATATCTTCAGGGTCTGGGTCAGTTCGCTCATGGGGGCGGCCTCCATTTATGGAATGCTATTACTATACCGCGAAAGTGCTGCGCTGGCAAGTGTAAACTTTTTTGGTACATCGTTGCGATATGCCGGGAAATTTGTTATAATCTGGGAAAGTGAAAACGAGGTGACCGTTATGAAAAAGCATCCTCTTTTGGCGGCAGGGGCCGCGGCGGGCACGGCGGTGCTGGGTGCGGCGTATGCCGTCTACCGCGTTGCCTTTTACCAGAAGCCGACGACGAAGGTGCCCTCCCCGGCAGATATGCCCACGCGGGAGTGCTACCGCAAGGCCATGGGCCCCGACGCCGACGCGCTGGCGCGGGATATGTTCAAGGCCGTGCACATCACGGCGCAGGACGGTACGCCGCTGGCCGCACGCTACTACCACCACGCCGACGGCGCGCCGCTGGCAATCATCTTCCACGGCTACCGCGGCTATGCGGAGCGGGACGGCCTGGGCGGCTATACGCTGTGTACGGCGCTGGGCTACAATGTGCTGCTGCCCGACCAGCGCGCCCACGGCTACAGCGGTGGCCATACGATTACGATGGGCGTGAAGGAGCGCTACGACGCCCGCGACTGGACAGTCTGGGCGCGGAGCCGCTTCGGCCCCGAGGTGCCAATCTTTTTGATGGGCGTCTCGATGGGTGCGGCCACCGTGCTGCTGGCCGCCGGGCTGAACCTGCCGGACAACGTCTGCGGCATTGTGGCGGACTGCGGCTACACCAGCCCGCGGGAGATCACCCGCAAGTGCCTGCCGGAGTATCTGCCCGGCATGCCGCTGGAGCTGACCTATGCGGTTGGACGGCTGGGCGCGATCCTGTTCGGCCACTTTGACCCCGAGGACGCCGACTGCGAGGCCGCCGCAGCGCAGAGCAAGGTGCCGATTTTGTTTGTCCACGGCGACGCGGACGGCTTTGTACCCTATGATATGGGGAAGCGCAACTATGAAGCCTGCCGCGCGAAAGGCAAGAAATTTTTGACGGTACACGGCGCAGAGCACGCCGTGAGCTACTACCACGACAACGACGCCTACACGAAGCAGGCAACGGAGTTTTTGCAGGATTGTCTGGCCCGGCGCGGCTTTGTATGGCCGCCCGAGACCGACGAGCCTGAAAAATGATATAGAGGAGTGTTTAGTATTATGAAGCGTATTGCTACCACGAACGCACCCGCCGCCCTGGGCCCCTATGCCCAGGCTGTTGACACCGGTGACACCGTCTATTGCAGCGGCCAGCTCGGCCTGGACCCCGCCACCGGTGCATTGGCCGAGGGCGTGCAGGCCCAGACACACCAGGCGCTCAAGAATCTGCAGGCTGTGCTGCAGGAGGCCGGTCTGACGCTGGACAATGTCGTCAAGACGACAGTATTTGTGCAGGATCTGGGGGATTTCGGCACCGTGAATGAAATTTACGGCAGCTACTTCCACGGCGGCTTCCCCGCGCGCAGCTGCGTGCAGATCGCCGCGCTGCCGAAGGGAGCGCTCGTCGAGATCGAGTGCATTGCGGTGCGGTAATAGCGCGTTGACGCGAAAAAATGCTTTGCAGGGGCGGATTCCCTATCCGTCCGGGGATGCTTCCGCCGCCGCGAACGGCGCGGGCGCATATAGAATGCGCCCCTACGGAGGCTCCGTGAGGGGAAATCGCAAATAGAAAACGGGCGCGGGCGCATATAGAATGCGCCCCTACAGTCTCGGCAAGGCAAACACAGCGACAATAATAAATAACCGGCAGGCCGCCTGAAAACGGTCTGCCGGTTTCGGTTATTTCCCGTAGCTTGCCAAAAACTGCCGGGTGCGTTCCTCTTTGGGGTGGTCGATGAGCTCCTTGGCGTCGCCCTGTTCGACGACGACACCGCCGTCCATGAAGAGGATGCGGTCCGCAGCGTCGCGGGCAAACTTCATCTCGTGCGTGACGATGATCATCGTCGTCTTGTGCTCGGCCAGCTCGCGCAGGACGCGCAGCACCTCACCGGTCAGCTCGGGGTCAAGGGCCGAGGTCGGCTCATCAAAGCAGAGAATGTCCGGGTGCAGCGCCAGTGCGCGGGCAATCGCCACGCGCTGCTGCTGCCCGCCGGAAAGCTGGTGCGGGTAGTGATTCTCCCGGTCAGAAAGCCCCATCTGCGCCAGCAGGGCCTTTGCCTGCGTTTCAATGTCGGTCAGAATCTGCCGCCGGTTCTGCTTGTAGTCGGGGCGCTCCTTCGCCAGAAGCTGGCCCGCCAGCATGACGTTCTGCAGCGCCGTGTACTGGGGAAACAGGTTGAAGCTCTGGAACACAAGGCCGAAGTGCAGCCGCTTTTTGCGGATGGCTTCTTCGCTCTGCGTTTTGGTGTCGGCGGCGCTCCACAGCGTTTCACCCGCTACCGTAATGCTGCCGGTGTCGGCGGTCTCCAGAAAGTTCAGACAGCGCAGCAGCGTTGTTTTGCCGGAGCCGGACGAGCCGATGATGGCGAGAGCCTCGCCTTCGGCCAGATCAAACGAGATGTCGCGCAGCACCTTTGTGGCACCAAAGCTCTTGCCGATGCCGTTTACTTCCAACAATGCCATAGCCGCGCCCCCCTTACTTGAAATAGTCCAGCCGCTTCTCCAGCCAGCCGAACAGCAGCGTCAGCGCACCGACGAACACGAGGAAGAACACCGCTGTGGAGAACAGCGGCCAGATCAGGCCCTTGGCGCTGTACTCTTTCGCCATCATGATGATGTCCTTGTTGGCGATGACGTTCGCCAGCGAGGTATCCTTGACCAGCGTGATGATCTCATTGCCCATGGGCGGCAGGATGCGCTTGATGACCTACAGGAGCGTGACGCGGAAGAAAATCTGGGTCTTTGTCATGCCCAGCACCTGCCCGGCCTCAGTCTGGCCCCTGGGCACAGCCTCGATGCCGCCGCGGTAAATTTCCGAGAAATAGCAGGCGTAGTTGATGGCGAACGCCACGACGGCGGCGACCAGACGCCCGCTGCCGCCAGATGGCCATGGGCTGGTGAAGCCCAGCAGGCCGGGCCCTAAGTAGATGACCAGGATCTGCAGCATCAGCGGCGTGCCGCGGATGACCCAGACAAACGTTTTGACGACGCCGCGCAGCGGGGCAAGCCTGCTCATGGAGCCGAACGACACCACCAGCCCCAGCGGCAGTGCGAACAATAGAGTCAGACCGAACAGCTGGCAGTTGAGCCAGAACGCCTCGGTCAGGCGGCCCCAGATGACTGCTGCCTCGCCCATCAGTCGGCCAGCGTCAGGCTGTACTTGTCGGCCAGGGCCTGCATCGTGCCGTCGGCCTTCAGCTCGTCAAAGGCGGCGTTCACGGCGTCGGCGGCATCGCTGCCCTTGCGGAAGGCGACGCCGTACTCCTCGGCGTTCAGCTCGTCCTTGATGGCGAGGTTTGCGTAGTCGGTGCCCTCGCCGATCATGGCGGTGGCCAGCGTCAGATCCAGCACGGCGGCGTCAGCCGTACCGGCGGCGACCTCCATCAGGCAGTCAGTCTGGACGGACTTGCTGACGTAGTCGGCCTGGGAGAGGCTCTCGTCCTCGCTGATGGCGCTCTCACCGGCGGAACCGGCCTCGGCCACGATAGTCTTGCCGACAAGGTCGGCGGTGGAGCTGTAATCGGCATCGGCCTTCATGACGACGACCTGCGCGTTCTTGGCATAGGCCTTCGTGCAGGCGGTGTTGGCCATGATGTCATCGGTCAGGGTCATGCCGTTCCAGATGCAGTCGATGCTCTTGGCGTCCAGCTCGACAATTTTGGTGTCCCAGTTGATCTCAACAAAGTCCGGCTCCACGCCCAGCTTTTCGCAGACGGCAGTGGCAAGTTCGGTGTCAAAGCCGGTGAAATTGCCGTCGGCGTCAGTGTAGTTCATCGGCTCATAGACGGTGTAGCCGATGGTCATTTTGCCCTTGTTTTTGATGTAGGCAAGGTCGCTGTCGGCAGTGGCTTCGGCGGCGGAAGCTGCGGTGCTTTCCGTAGAAGCTGCCGTGGATGCGCTGCCGCCGCAGGCGGCCAGGCTCGCGGCCATGCCGAGTGCCAGAACGGTGCTGATGAATTTTTTCATGATACTTCCTCCTATACTTTGCACAGATCCCTCACACTGCCGGTTTAAAGCGGCGGTATGCTTTAATAGTAATGCAAAACTGCGGGTTATGCAAGAGGTTTGGGGAATTTTTGCGGAAAAAAGAATATTTATGCAGGGGAGAGGCGGCAGGCTGCGGCTTGACAAAGGGACTGCACAGCGTTATAATAAGTATAGAAAAAGGCACTGCGACAAGCGGTTGGTCTCTTTCCAATGAAAGTTCTTATTTATCACCTAAGAACCGTCACTTGGCCGAGTGGCGGTTCTTGCTTTTTACAACGATGCTCAATGTAATAGTCTTGCGACCAACATAAAACGTGAATGTAAAACGCATGATCTCACCTCCTTTCGGAGGGTAGAGACCAACCGCCTGCCGTATGTGCAGTGCCCGCCGCATAAAGCGGCATAAAAAGAATACCATGTTTCGACGGTTTTTGCAACCGGGAAACATGGTATTTTTTATTGTGTTTTTTACTTGATGACCCGTACCATATCGCGGGTGATGGCGTCCAGCGTGGGCGCACCGCACAGGCGCATCGTGTCGGCCAGCTCATTGCCGAGTTGGGCTGTGTAGGCGGCGACGCCGTCGGCACCGGCACCGTAGACGGCGGTGACGAAGGGCCGCGCAATCAGCACGGCGTCTGCGCCGAGGGCCAGCGCCTTGAACACGTCGCTGCCGGTGCGGATGCCGCCGTCCACCAGAATTTTGGCGCGGCCATCCACGGCGGCGACGATGTCGGCCAGTACCTCCTGCGTGGCGGGGCAGTCGTCCAGCACGCGCCCGCCGTGGTTCGAGACAACAATGCCCGCGGCACCGGCCTCGATGGCCTTTTCCGCGCCTTTGACGGTCATGATGCCCTTTAAGATAAACGGCACGCCCGCGGCCAGGGCGATTTCTTTTAACTGCTCCACGGTCTTGCTGCCCGCGGGCGGGTCAAGGTGCTGTAAAAACGGCAGGCCCGCCGCGTCGATGTCCATGGCCATGGCAAAGCAGCCGGAACTGCGCGCCAGCGCTATTTTCCGGGCCACCGTGGCGTTGTCCCACGGCTTGACGGTGGGGATGCCCGCGCCGCCGCAGGCCGTGATGGCAGCAGCCGCGCCCTCCATGACCTTGTGGTTCGTGCCGTCGCCGGTGAAGGCGGCAATGCCAGCCGCCGCGCAGGCGGGGACAAGGATATTGTTGTAGTCCAGGTCGTTGTACTTGTCGCCGTAGTGCAGCGTCATGGCGCCGACAGGCCCGGCAAAGAACGGATATTTGAAGCTACGGCCAAACAGCGTCAAGGAGGTGTCCGGCTCAAAATTTTCATGGATGGTATCCATGTTCAGCCGTACATTGCGCCAGGCGTCAAAGTTGCGGACGGCCACCGTGCCGCTGCCTTTGGCACCGGGGCCGGGGATCGTGCCGCCGCAGGCGCGGCCGTTGCAGACCGGGCAGGCGCGGCAGGGGCCCATCTGACCCTGGGCAGCCTGTAAAACTTCTTTATATGTCATCTGGATTTTGCCTCCTGTGCTGCGAGCCGATGCGAGCATCGGCCCCTACAAAAATCGGGTACTTATGCTCCGCGCCCATTATAGCGCGTTTTGCCCGCTGCCGCAAGGCCGCTGACGACGACAAGTGCGCACAGTACGCAGAGCCCTGCGCCCGCCTGGCCGGTCAGGTCGCCCACAAGGCCCACAAGCGGGCTGGCGGGGATCATCAGCAGACTGTAGGCCATGCTGTCCACGCTGATGAGCGTTGCGCGGCGGTCACTGGGGATCGTGTCGTTGAGCCGCTGCATACTGTGCAGGAACCAGACGGAGAGTGCCCCCTGTACGAGTACCGGCCCAGCGGCGCAGAGCAGCGCCGGGGCCGCGCCCGCCAGAAGCGTGCCTGTGCCGACGAGCAGCGCACAGCCGAAATAGAGCGTGCGCAGCCGTTTGGGGTGCAGGCGGCGGCCCAGCGATGCGCCCGCTATGCCCGCGGCCCCGGCCAGCAGACCCGGCAGGAACAGCCATTCCATGGCCCAGCCCTGCTGGGTCAGCCGCTGCTGGACGAACATCGAGGTCAGGTAGGACGGCAGCGAGATGACCGCGTCGGCCATGATAATGCGCCGCGCCGGCGTGCTGCTGCACAGGCAGTCGAGACTGTCCAAAATGTGCACACGCAGCCGGGCGGGCAATTCTTGTAAGATGTGCTTCTCGCGGGCGGCCTGTTCGTCGGTGACGATAGGTTCGGTCAGGTTGGCCGCAGCCAAGGCGGAGACGGCGCTGACCGCGGCGTCCGCAAGGTAGTAGCCCGCCGAGGTCAGCACCCCGGCCAGCAGGCTGGCCAGTGCGCCGAGGGCGGAGGCTAGCTTCATGAAGATTGACGCTTTGGTGTCAACTTTAATGTAGTCGCGCTCCCGTCCGGCGGTTTTCAGACTGTCGTAGGTCAGGGCTTCCGTGGTGCCGGAGAGCAGGTTGTAGCCCAGCGCTTTCAGCCCCATGCCCGCGCAGATGAACGCGAGACTGGGCGCAAACGCCATGGCGGCGGCGGAGACAACGCCCAGCGCACCGCCGAAGATCAGCGTGCGCCGCCGCCCCAGCAAATCGGCGGCCATGCCGCTGGGGACCTCACACAGCAGGCTGACGCCGTGGAAAACGCCCTCGGCCAGGCCGATTTGCGCCAGCGTAAAGCCGCGGGCCGCCAGCAGCGCGACCCAGACGGCGTCGGTGAAGCGCAGGGTAGAGGTAAATGCGTGCAGATACACGCAGCGAAGCTGCTTTTGTAAATTCATGGGGAACACCCTTTCGTGATTTTGTACGAAAACGTGCCCGATTTTTTGCATAACAAAAGCGCCCCGCGGCAAAGCCACAGGGCGCAAAAACTGCACACTTACAGCGTTACCGAGGTAAAAAAGGGCACACTTATAGCGTCAGTACGTCAGGGGTTTCCTTTTTTCTGGAACACAACACCAAACTGCCAACGCATAAGGGGGTGCTCTCCTTCCTCGGTAGATTTGGGATAAGTATAGCACAGCGTTTGCCAAATGGCAAGAAAAATTGTACAATAGGGGCATGATTTTTGAAAGCTAAGGGGAACGGGTATGAAACGTCTGGTCGTCGGGCTGTTGGCACATGTGGACAGCGGCAAAACTACATTGGCCGAAGGGCTGCTTTACCGTGCGGGGGTGCTGCGCAAGCTGGGGCGCGTGGACCACAGGGACGCCTTTCTTGACACCGACAGCCAGGAGCGGGCGCGGGGCATCACGATCTTTGCCAAGCAGGCCGTGCTGACGCTGCCCGCCGCGGACGGCGCCGACGAGACCGAGCTGACGCTGCTGGATACGCCCGGCCACGTGGATTTTTCCGCCGAGGCCGAGCGCGCTTTGCAGGTGTTGGATTACGCGGTGCTGGTCGTCTCCGGCACCGACGGCGTGCAGGCCCACACCGAGACATTGTGGAAGCTGCTGGCACGTTACCGCGTACCTACGTTTGTATTTGTCAACAAGATGGACCTGCCCGGCGCGGACGCCGCCGTGCGCCTGCGGGAGCTGCGCGGGCGGTTCGGGGACGGGTGCGTGGATTTTTCCGCCGCGCCCGACCCGGAGGCGCTGGCTCTGTGCAGCGAGCCGCTGATGAACGAGGTGCTTGAGACCGGCGCAGCAGCGGCGGAAACGATACAGACCGCTATTGCGCGGCGGCAGGTGTTCCCGGTGTTTTTCGGCGCGGCGCTGCGGCTGGACGGGCTGGACGGGCTGCTGCGCGGCCTGCAGACGCTGACCCGCACCCCGCCCCGGTGGCCGGAATTCGGCGTGCGTGTGTTCAAAATCAGTGAGGATGTGGGCACGCGGCTGACCTGGCTGAAGGTCACGGGCGGCGTGCTGCATGTAAAAGATGTGCTGCCCGGCGGCGAGAAGGCCGACGCGCTGCGGCTGTACAACGGCGGCAAATTCCGGCTGGTCAGCGAGGCGCTGCCCGGCATGGTCGTGGCCGCAGCGGGGCCGGTCAGTACGCGGCCCGGGCAGGGGCTTGGCGCGGAATCCGACGCCGAGACGCCGCTTTTGGAGCCGGTGCTCAACTACCGCGTGGACTGTGACGCTGACCCCCATACCTTATTAAAGGCGCTGCAAACGCTGGAGGGCGAGGACCCGCAGCTGCACGTCAACTGGCGGGATGACCTGGGCGAGGTACACGTCCAGCTGATGGGCGAGGTGCAGCTGGAAATTTTGCAGAATATCCTGCAGGAGCGGTTCGGGCTGGATGTAACATTCAGCGAGGGCGGCATTTTGTATAAAGAGACGCTGACAAGGGCGGTGGAGGGCATCGGCCACTATGAGCCGCTGCGCCACTATGCCGAGGTACATCTGCTGCTGGAGCCGGGGGCGCGGGGCAGCGGTGTGCAGCTGGCGGCGGACTGCCCGCCCGACACGCTGGCCGAAAACTGGCAGCGGCTGATCTTAACGCATCTGGCCGAGCGCACCCACCCGGGCGTGCTGATCGGTGCGCCGCTGACCGATGTGAAGATCACGCTGGCGGCGGGCCGTGCCCACCAGAAGCATACCGAAGGCGGGGACTTCCGCCAGGCGACCTACCGCGCCGTGCGGCAGGGCCTGCGGATGGCCGAGGCGAAGGACGGCGTGCAGCTGTTGGAGCCGTGGTATGATTTTACGTTGGAGCTGCCCGCCGACGCGCTGGGCCGAGCCATGGCCGATGTGCAGAGGATGTGCGGCAGCTTTGAGGCACCGGAGACGTCAGGCGGCACGGTGCGGCTGACGGGCCGTCTGCCTGTGGCGACGGCGCGGGGCTATGCGCGGGAGGTCGCGGCCTACACCCACGGGCTGGGCCGCTGGGCTGTGCTGCCTGCCGGGTACGACGCCTGCCATAACGCCGACGAGATCGTCTCCGCCGCGGGGTATGACCCCGACGCGGATGTGGAAAACCCGGCGGATTCTGTGTTCTGCGCCCACGGGGCCGGGTATCTGGTCAAATGGGACGAGGTGCCCGCCCGGGCACATCTGTCCACCGGGCTGGAACGGCGGCTGAACGGCGAGACGGCGACAGAAAAAGCCGACGCTGAGGACGATGCCAACGCGCGCCGCCGCCGTGTCGACGCCTACCGCGGCACGCTGGAGCAGGACAAAGAACTGTTGACGATTTTTGAACGAACCTACGGAAAAATAAAGCGCCGCGGCGAGACGGGCGACGCGAAAAAGGCGGCCCGCGCGGCCCTGCACACGGCCCCCGCGGCGGCGTCCGTGCCCGCAAAGCCCGTGCCCGCCGGGCCGGACTACCTGCTGGTGGACGGCTACAACGTGATTTTTGCGTGGGATGATTTAAGGAAACTGGCCGACGGCAATCTGGACGCCGCGCGGCGCAGGCTGATGGATATTCTGTGCAACTACGCGGGCTACCGCCGCTGTGTGCCGATCCTGGTTTTTGACGCCTACAAGGTGCGCGGCGGCGCGCGGGAGGTGGAGCAGTACCACAATTTGTATGTTGTCTACACCCGCGAGGCCGAGACGGCGGATATGTACATTGAGCGCGCGACCCACGAGCTGGCGAAGGAGCACCGCACCCGCGTTGTCAGCAGCGACGGCGCGGAGCAGATCATCGTCATGGGGCACGGTGCGCTGCGCGTGAGCGCCCGGGCGTTTGAGGAGGAAGTCAGGGCCGTGGAGAAGGAGATACGGGAGTTTTTGGGGGAATAAAACGAAGGGGAGGGGCGAGACATGCCTCGCCTGCAGCTTACCCATGAGATGGAGCTGATGGGAAAGCTGCGGGCCGGGCATGCCCGGCCCCTACTTTTTGTGCAGCGGAAAACTTTCAGAAACCCTGCCGTGCTATACTGACCTCAACGAAAGGGGGAAAACGCGATGCTTCCGATTTTGATCGTGGATGATGAGCCGCATATTGCCAGGCTCATTGAGATGACGCTGGAGCCGCTGGGGCAGCCGCTTGTGCTGGCCTGCGACGGCGAGCAGGCCGCCGACCTGCTGGAAAAGCAGCAGTTTGATCTGGTGCTGCTGGACGTCATGCTGCCGGGCGTGGACGGCTTTGCACTGATGGACTACATTGCGCCAACCGGCACGCCGGTCATCTTTCTGACGGCGAAAAACGCCGTGGCGGACCGGGTGCGCGGGTTGAAGCTGGGCGCGTATGACTACATCGTCAAGCCGTTTGCCCCGGCGGAGCTGCTGGCCCGGGTCGAGGGACTTCTGCGCCACACCGGGCGGCGGGCGGCGACGCTGCGGGTGTTCGATGCCGAGGTAGACCCGGACAACCGCACCGTGACCCAAAACGGGCGCGCGGTGGAGCTGACCCCGCGGGAGTTTACGCTGCTGTTGGTTCTGGTGCGGGCGCGGGGACAGGCGCTCTACCGTGATATTTTGTATGAGCGGGTCTGGGGCCCCGACGCGGAGCCGAACCCGCGGGCGCTGGATCTGCACATCCACCGGCTGCGCAAAAAGCTGGACTGGGCGGACAAGATCGTGACCGTGCCGAAGGTGGGGTATAAGCTGCTGGCAGAACGGTAGGGGCCGGGCATGCCCGGCCCGCGGGCTGCAAGACGGCAGACCGTGAATGGGTCATGGCGGAAGGCTGCCGGGCCGGACATGTCCGGCCCCTACATGGCGGTAAATCAAAATGAATCATACAACCGGGAAACCGCAGGAGGTGACTTTATGAAGCGTACATCCATGTACACGGCTGTCCTTGCACTCTCGCTGGCAATGGCGCTGGCGGGCGGCGGGCTGGCGTGCAGGACGTTCCGGGAACGGTTGGGCGCGCTGGAGGAACAGGCGGTTTTGCAGCACCAGCGCAATGTCTGTGGGCTGGAGGACGCCTTTGCCGCCGAGTACGATACCCGGAGCGGCGCGGGCTATCTGAGCAGCGGGGCCGACTCGGTCTGCGCCCGGGTAGGGCAGGCGTACACCCGCGGCCAGTGGCTGATCCTGGGCAGCAGCACTGCCGCGTTTGCGCTGTTGCGGGAGGGCGACGTCGCCTACAGCGCCCTGCCGGAGAGCGTGGCCGCCGCCGATGTGCAGCAGGCCGCCGCGGCCACGGACGGCATCCTGCTGCGCGGGGAGACGCTGCTGCTGGGCGGGGTGTTGAACACGCCCTACTCCTACCCCGTGGCCGTCGTCACGGCGGCGGATGCGTCCGAGGCCTTCGCCGCGCGGAACCGGCTTTTGTACAGCTGGCTGGCCGTGCAGGCGGTCATCACGCTGGCGGCGCTGGTCGCGGCGTACCACTATGAGCGTCTACAGGAGCTGAACGCCCGCCAGAGCCGCTTTGTGGCCGACCTGACCCACGAGCTGAAAACGCCGCTGACCAGCCTGATCGGCTACGCCGACCTGCTGCGCGGCGGCACGTTGGATGCGGAACGACGGCGCACGGCGGCGCAGGCCCTCTACCATGAGTCCGCACGGCTGGAGAGTTTGAGCCAGCAGCTTTTGGCGCTGAACGGCTTGCAGGCGGACGGCGTGGTGCTGCGCCCTGTGCGGGTGGCCGCGGCCTTTGCCGATGCCGTGCGCAGTCTGCCGGATGTGGTGCTGGACTGCGACGCGCCCGCGGAGGCCGTTGTGCTGGCGGACCGGGTGCTGCTGGCGGACCTTGTGCGCAATCTGGCGCTGAATGCATGGCACGCCGGGCCGCAGGACGGCGCGGTCCACCTGCGCTGCACCGACGCGGGCGAATGCTGGCGGCTGACCGTGCAGGACACGGGCTGCGGTATCCCGGCGGAGGCGCTGCCCCACCTGACCGAGCCGTTCTACCGCGTGGACAAGGCCCGCGCCCGGGCCAACGGCGGCAGCGGCGTGGGGCTGGCGCTCTGCGCACAAATTGCAGAGGCATTCGGCACGCAGATGACCTTTGCAAGCCGTGTGGGCGAGGGCACGACAGTGACGATTTTGTTGCAGAAGGAGGCAGAGCATGAAGAAGCAGCGCAGCAACAATAAATTTTTAAAAATTGCCGCGGTAAGCCTGGCTCTGCTGGCACTGCCGCCGCTGGCCGTGTACGGGCAGACGGTGCGCTGCCGTGCGGCCCAGCCGCGGCCCGCTCTGCCCGGCGTGATGAGCGACGAGATACGCCTGGACCCCGTGGCCGGGGCGTTCTACCGTTACGGCGTGCAGGGCGGCATCAATCGGGCGGACAGCTATTGGTCCGACAATGTCTTTACCGTACTGCACGGCAAGCTGAAGCAGGCCGCCGCGCGGGGCCTTCTCAGCCGGGAGCAGCTTGACTACCTGCTGGACCGCGTGGCCGAGGGCGAGGCCCACGCCGGGCCGGTGCAGCCGGAAAACGGCAGCGTGCAGGTCCAGTGCTACGGGTGCAGCTACACGGGCAATATCCAGACTGTGAGCTTCCGGATGTACACGGTGAACGCTTACAAGGTGACGGAAAGCGGCGAGATGTACAGTATCGACGATGAGACGAGCATCGAGCTGATGTATCTGCCCGGTAACGGCGCGTTTTTGCAGGTCAGCGTCCTTGACAACCGACTGCCCGCGGCAGAGAGTACACCGGAGGAGCAGGTGCAGGCGTTTTTGACCCAGCTGGACACAACGCTGGACGGCAGCTGGGAGCAGACCACCACGGAGGACGGGCTGGAATATAAGCATACCTCCGGTGTGCTGCGGGTCGTGCGCTATGCCCCGGACGAGGTCGATTTCGCTCTGTGTGTCACGCTGGACCCGGACGTCTACGGCGGCCTGGACACGCTGAGCAATGTGGTCATCGGCCCCGATGGGACGATCTACACGCCGGGCGGGGAATATGGAACTTTTTGAAAAGAAAGCAAAGCGCCCTGCACGGTAAAAAAGTGCAGGGCGCTTTGCGGTTTCAGTTGGCGCTGTTCAGGCGGTAGCCGACCTTGTAGACGGTCTGGATGTCGTTTTGCAGGCCGAGCTTGCGGCGCAGGCGGTTGATATGTACGTCCACGGTGCGGCTCTCGCCGATAAAGGCGTAGCCCCAGGCAGCCTCGAGCAGCTGGCTGCGGCTTAAAGCTGTGTCGCAGTGGGTCACGAGCACGGCCAGCAGGGCGAACTCCCGCGGGGTCAGCAGCAGCTCATGTCCGGCGCGGGATACGCGGTGGGCGGTAAGGTCAACGGCAAGGTCTTTATACAGAATATCCTGTTTGCGGTTTATGATGGAATTCATAGCGGGGCCTCCTTCCGGCAGGATGTTTTTTGAAAAGGCGTATTGTCTATTATAACGACAAATGTTTCCGAGTTGTTACAAAATGTGGGAAAATTTGGACGGAATTTTGACTTTTGTTTAGAAATTGGCAGAAAAGTTGGTGGCTGGGGCGAACGGGCTGGACCCTTCCGGCCATCGCTGCGCTCGGCCACCTCCCCTGAAAGGGGAGGCTTAGCCGCCGGTTTTCCACATTTCAACAAACCCTGTCTATCGTGCTATTTTGTGGGTTTGCACGGGGTTTTCCACAGTTTCAACATGGTTTTCCACATTTCCACAGTGGAAAGATGTCGAAAACCTGTGCAAAATGTGGAGAAAGCCCGCAGAAGCCCGCCGCGGCGGGATTTTTTGCGGTTCGTTCAAAGTTGTTTCACACGTTGTTCATTTTTTGGGAGCATGCTATAATAGTTACAAAAGATAAGGAGGAGGCATTCCCTATGAAAGAGACGACACAGCCGCCGAAGGACCCCAAAAAGAAGCTTTGGATCGGCTATGCGATCATTCTGGCCATCGTTATTTTAAGCAATGTTTTCCTGTTCCCGGCTTTGATGCAGGCGAGCGTGAAAAGCGTGAACTACAGCACCTTCCTGCAAATGCTGGAGAGCAAGGAGCTGGCCACCGTCCAGATCGAAGATCAGCAGATCTACTTTGTGGACAAGAACGACAATTCCTACAAAACCAACGCCATTGCGCAGGACAACAACCTCGTCACCCGCCTGGAGGATGCGGGGGTGGAGTTCGGCACGGTTTATCAGTCGCCCACGATCTGGGATTCGCTGCTGAACCTGCTGATCTCGTTCCTGCCGATGATCATCCTGTTCTGGTTCGTCAACCGCTGGGCGTCCAAAAAGATGCAGGAGATGGGCGGTGCCGGCGGCAACGCCATGCTGTTCGGCGGCAAGTCCGGCGCGAAGCAGTACGTAGTGGACGATGAGACCGGCATCAAATTCAACGATGTAGCGGGCGAGGACGAGGCCAAGGAGAGCCTGCAGGAAATTGTAGACTTCCTGAACAACCCCAAAAAGTATGAGGAGATCGGCGCGAAGATGCCCAAGGGCGTGCTGCTCGTCGGCCCTCCGGGCACCGGCAAAACGCTGCTGGCCCGCGCCGTGGCCGGTGAGGCCGGTGTGCCGTTCTTCTCCATCGCCGGCAGTGAGTTTGTGGAGATGTTCGTCGGCATGGGCGCGTCCAAGGTGCGCGACCTGTTCAAGCAGGCAGGTGAAAAAGCGCCCTGCATCGTCTTTATTGATGAGATCGATACGATCGGCAAGAAGCGTGACGGCGGCTCCAACCTTGGCGGCAACGACGAGCGCGAGCAGACGCTGAACCAGCTGCTGACCGAGATGGACGGCTTTGACGCCACAAAGGGCGTCGTCATCCTGGCGGCGACGAACCGCCCGGAATCCCTGGATCCTGCGCTGACCCGCCCGGGCCGTTTTGACCGCCGCGTGCCCGTCGAGCTGCCCGATCTGAAGGGCCGCGAGAGCATCCTGCGCCTGCACGCTAAGAAAGTCAAGCTCGGCCCCGACTGTGACTTTGGTGTTGTGGCCCGCATGACGCCCGGTGCGTCCGGCGCCGAGCTGGCTAATATCGTGAACGAGGCCGCGCTCTGCGCTGTGCGCCATCACCGCAAGGCCGTGACCCAGTTCGACCTGCAGGAGGCCGTGGACACGATCCTGGCCGGTGCGCAGAAGAAGAACAAGATCCTCAACAATAAGGAAAAGTGCATCGTCTCCTACCATGAGGTCGGCCACGCGCTGGTGGCGGCCTTGCAGACGAACAGCGCCCCCGTGCAGAAAATTACCATTGTGCCGCGCACGTCCGGTGCGCTGGGCTTCACCATGCAGGTGGAGGACGGCGACCACACGCTGATGACGAAAGAGGAGATCCTGAACAAGATCGCGACGCTGACCGGCGGACGCGCGGCGGAGGAACTGATCTTCCACTCCATCACGACGGGCGCGTCGAACGATATTGAGCAGGCCACCAAGCTGGCCCGCGCACTGGTCACCCGCTACGGCATGACCGAGGATTTCGACATGGTCGCGCTGGAGACTGTGAACAACGCCTACCTGGGCGGCGACGCGAGCCTGGCCTGCAGCGAGCAGACGGCGGCTCAGGTCGATGCCAAGGTCGTGGAGATCGTGCAGGCCGAGCACAAGAAGGCCTACCAACTGTTGGCCGACAACAAGCGCAAGCTGGACGAAATTGCCCAGTATCTGTACGAAAAAGAGACGATCTCCGGCGAGGAGTTTATGCGCATTTTGAACGCACAGCCGCAGTTACCGGCGGGGCCTTCGGCAGATTCCACAAATCAGGCGCAATAAATTTGTGCGGTTGTTGCTGGTTTGCCCCTTGACGGAACCGCTGTGGGCTTGTATGATAAGAACACAAAACTTCCCAGTGAGAGGGGGAAAACGGAATGACCTTTGAAGAATTGCAGGATCTGCTGGCAGAGCAGTTCAGCTGCGACACGAGCGATTTGAGCCGCGGCACAGCGCTGGCTGACCTGGGCGCCGACCATGAGGATATGATCGAGCTGGCGTGGGCACTGGGCGAGGCAATCGGCGAGGAGATCGACGAGAGTGAGCTGAGCGAGGATTTCACCATCGGTGAGTTGTGGCGTTTTGTGCGTGACAAGGAAGAAAACGCACAGGAGTAAAACAAACGAAGGGCCTGCCTTTTGGGGCAGGCCTTTTTGGTATGCAGGTGTGTAAACGAACGGGCGCGCATTCCCGTAGGGGCGGATTCCATATCCGCCCGGGAAGTTTGCGGCGGCGCGAGGTGCGCGGGCGCATATAGAATGCGCCCCTACGGTCAGGCAGAAACGGAAAGCGGGAATCATGAAAAACACAAAAACCAAGCGCATGCTGGCGGTGGCGGCGCTGCTGGCCGTGGGGCTGGCGCTGATGCTCTACTACGCGGCGCACAAGCAGGGCTACCATGTGGACGAGCTGTACACCTATGAGCTGGCAAACTATCCCGGCGGGTTCTACGCGCTGGAGGACGGCTATATGGACAGCTGGCACGACGGCAGCTTTTACAGCGCGGTCCTGACGCCGGGCCGCCTGTTTGACTATACCATTCCGTGGAACAACCAGAAGATCGATGTCCACCCGCCGCTCTACTATTGCCTGATCTATACGGCGGAGTCGCTGTTCCCGCAGCTGGGTCTGCCGTGGGTGGGGCTGCTGCCGAACTTTGTCTGCATCCTGGCGGGCGCGGCGGTGCTGTACTGCACGGCGAAGCGGCTGATCGGGCGGTTCTGGCCCGCGTGGACGGCGGCGGCCTGCTGGCTGCTCTGCGTCGGCGTGCAGGGCATGGCGGTGTTCACCCGGATGTACAGCCTGATGATGCTGGAGGGCATCGTGCTTTTGTACTGCCATGTGGTTTTGTGGCAGGCGCTGCAGGCGGGGCAAAAGCCGCCGCGTGCGGTCTGGCCGGGTCTGTTTGCGGTCACAATGGCCGGGGCGCTGACGCAGTATTTCTTTTTGGTGTTCTGCTTTTTCGTCTGCGGACTGTTCGGCGTCTGGCTGCTGGCTACGCGGCGGTTCAAGACGGCGGGCGGCTATGTGATCGCCGAGTTTGCCGCGCTGGCTGCGGCGTATGCGGCCTTCCCCACGATGAAGGCCCATATCTTCTCCGGCTCCCGCGGAAAAGAGGCGTTTGCGAGCGTCTTTGACCTGTCCGCGCTGGCGGAGTGGGGCAGGAGCATCGGCACGGTGGTGCAGCTGCTGGCGGCTCAGTTCGGCGGGCTCTGGCTGTGGGCCGTGGTTGTGGCTGCCGCGGCGGTGGTGCTGTGGCGGCGCGGCTGCCGTCTGCGCGGCAATGGCCAGTTTGTCGCCGGGCTGCTGCTGGCGTCGGCGGGGTACGTGGCGCTGATCGATAAGGCCGCGCCGTTTGAGGCGGACCGCTACTATGTGGTGATCTACGCCGCTGTGGTGCTGGCTGTGGCTGTGGTGCTGGCCAGGCTGGCCCCGCAGCACGAGACCCTGCTGCTGCTGGCACTGGTGCCGATCCTTGCGGCGCACCGGACCGACCCCAACGCCTACCTGTATGAGGACGCCGCCCCGCGCAAGGCTGCGCTGGCCGACACCGAGAGGCTGCCCGCCGTTGTGCTGAACAAGGCGGGGTATGAGGTCGCGCCCGACCTGTTCTTGGAGGAGTTCGCCAAGCGCGAGGCCGTTGACCAGGCAAGCGGCGAGGACGATGCCGCCAGCCTGCGCGCGGCGGTGGAAAGCCGGGACCTGCACGACGGATTCTTGCTGTACGGCTACAATTACGACGCCGCCGTGCTGCGTGCCCTGGCCGAGGATACGCTGGACGCGGAAAAAATCGAGTTTGTGACCGACGGGGAACGGTGCCCGGTGTATTATATTGAGCTGAAGTGAGGAAAAAAGGCTTCCCCATCGGGGGAAGCTGTCGCCGCAGGCAACTGATGAGGGCAGAGTGAAGGGGGCAACCCTTGCACTGGTAATGGCGGAAGGCCGGCCCTCATCCGGCGCTTCGCGCCACCTTCCCCCGCGGGGGAAGGCTTTTTAGAGAAAAGGGGGCGTGTATGCTTTCTAAAAAAAGAAACGGCTGGCTGTGGGTCGTGATGCTGTTTGCGGTGTGCGCTGTTGTGTACGGGATGCTGAGCAGCTACCCGCGGGAGCTGGCCGTCTACAGCGACGAGCTGCGGTATCTGGATGTGGCGCGCAGCCTTTTGCAGGGGCGCGGGCTGCGGGTGCGCAATATGCCCAGCGACTACCAGAAGATTCTATACCCGCTCTGCATCCTGCCGGCGCTGCTGCTGAAAACCACCGCCGCGCAGATCACGGCCATCGGCTGGCTGAACGCCGTATATATGGCAAGCGCGGTGTTCCCGGCCTATGCGCTGGCACGGGCCATGGGCATGAACCGCCGCCGCACGGCGTTTCTCGTCGGCGTTACGGCGGTGCTGCCCACGATGTCCGCTGCGAGTACGTTTATGAGCGAGACGGTGTTTCTGCCGCTGTCGCTGTGGCAGGTGTATTTTTTCCTGCGGGCGATGCTGGCAGAGCCGAAGGCCCGCGTGGGCTGGTGCGCGGCGGCGGGGGCGTTCTGCTACCTGCTGTATCTGAGCAAGGAGGTCGCGCTCTATTATCTGATCACCTGGGTGCTTGTGCGCACGTGGGTCTGGTGGCATGACAAGGCGTCGTGGCGGGCGGAGCTGGCCTGCAATGCCGCGCTGCTGGGCAGCTTTCTGGTCTGCTTTCTGCTGGCCAAGGCGACGCTGTTCCGCGGGCTGGGCAACTCCTACAACCAGACCGGCTGGCTGACGGCGGAGCAATGGCGCTTTCTGCCGTTTGCGCTGGTGTGCGACGCGCTGTTTGCCGTGCTGGCGTTCTGGGTGTTCCCGGTGCTGCTGCCGCTCTGCGGGCTGCACCGCCCGCGCAGGGGCAGCGATGCCCGCCGCACCCAGCTGCCGCTCTTTTTGCTGCTGTCCCTTGGCATCGGCGTGGCGGTCATTGCGTGGTCCATCACGGTGCGCGAGGATTTGGGCTCGCCGTCGCCGCGGCAGCATACGCGGTATCTGGAGCCGCTGCTGATCCCGCTGCTGGCGGTGACGCTGGACACGCTGGATGAAAAGCTGACCAAAACGCGCCGCCGGATTTTGGCGGTTTTGACGATAGCCTGGGGCGTGCTGTTCGTGGCCGTCTGCCGGGCCATCGGCGCGGGCGCGGGCGACAACACACTTTTGCAGTGGTTTGACTTCGTGGCGGACCGCACGGACCGCCTGCCCGTGCTGGGGCAGGGGGCGTGGCTGGCGGTGTGGCGTGCAGTGATTGCTGTTGGCGTGGCCGTGCTGGGCGTGCTGCTGGTGCGCCGCAGGGGCCGCCGCGTGCTGGCCGGTGCGGCGCTGGTGCTCTGCGTGCTGTGCTACGCGGGCGAGTGGCGCATCAACCGCTGGACGTATGAGGTCCCCGCCGGGACCGCACAGCAGGCGTCGGCGCTGAACGACGCGCTGGCGGAGCTGGACGGCAGAATTTTGTTTATCCCCTACGGCGTGCGCCAGCGGGACAGCCAGCTCATAGAAACGTATGTCGCGCGGGATGTCTATATCGTCGAGTATGAGACGCTTTTGCAGAGCGGTGCGCTGGCAGACGGCGTGCTGGACCTGACCGCCGAGGCCGTCGGGCCGGAGTACCCGGGCAGGGCATATACCGATTTGGACGCGGCAGACTGGGTGCTGGCAGCGGACGGCGTGCCGGTGGATACGACCACGCTGGAAAAGGCGGACGCGGCGTGCCCGGCGGGGTATGTGCTGTATCGGAATTTGGATGCACAGAGGGTCAGGTTTGCGGTATCGTGAGCGGGCACGGGCGGATATGGAATCCGCCCCTACGAAAAGGCGTATGCCGATACAATAATCCTTTTGCGGCAGACGGCATTGTGTGGAATCCGCCCGCGGAGGTCTGCGCTGTCCTGACACGCAAAAATTGCTTCCTCTTTTCCCAAGAGGGGGCTTTTTTTCTTGCGATTGGCGGCGCGGTGTTGTATAATCTTTATTATGTAGAACTGTGTGCAGAAAAGGAGCTTTCCATGGAAAAACTGCTGGTTTTTATCCCTGCTTATAACTGCGAAAAGCAGGTCACGCGGGTGCTTTCGCAGCTGTTGGATCAGCGCATTGCCCCGTGGGTGGGGGAGTGCATCGTCGTAAACAACCGCTCTGCCGACGGCACCGAGGCCGCCGTGCAGGACTGGATGGCCCGCCACCCCGACGCGCCGGTCCGCCTGCTGCGCAATGACCAGAACTACGGTCTGGGCGGCAGCCACAAGGTCGCGTTCGGCTATGCGGCGGCCCACGGGTACGAGCATCTGGTCGTGCTGCACGGCGACGACCAGGGCGCTATTGCGGACCTGCTGCCGATTCTGAACGACGGCACCTACAAAAAATACGACTGCTGCCTTGGCTCCCGCTTTATGAAGGGCAGCAAGACCGGCGGCTACAGCGCGCTGCGCACCTGGGGCAACTATGGCTTCAACTGGCTCTTTAGCTTAGTGGCCCGCAAAAAAATCACCGATCTGGGCAGCGGGCTGAACCTGTATGCCGTGGAACCGCTGAAAAACGAATACTACAAAAAGTTCCCGGATACGCTGTATTTTAACGACTGCATGATCCTGGCGCTCTGCCAGATGAAGCAGCGGGTGCTGTTCTTCCCCATCAGCTGGCGGGAGGAGGACCAGGTCAGCAACAACAAGCTGACGAGCTTCGGCATCAGTCTGCTCAAGCTCTGCGGCAAGTATCTGGCCGGGCCGCGGGCCTTTGTGGAGCGCGAATGGCGCGAGAAAATCATTGAGGATTACAGCTACGAGGTCGTAGCTTCCAACCTGTAAGGAGGGCTTTGATATGAAGATTCTGGTGACGGGCGCTGCCGGGTTTATCGGCGGCCAGCTGTGGCATACGCTGTGGAAGCGCGGGGACGAGGTCGTCGGCATTGACAACTTCTCCTACGGCAATCCGGACAACCTGAAGTTTGACGACCATGATTTTGGCGCAGAGGTGCGCAGAATGGACATCCGCGACAAGGCCGGGATGCTGGCTCTGTTCGAGGCGGAAAAGTTCGATGTTGCGTATAACATTGCGGGCATTGCGCCGCTGCCGGACTGCCAGAGCGACCCCGTGCAGGCCATTGAGGTCAACACCCTGGGCCTGGTCAACCTGCTGGAGGCGGGCCGCCGCACCGGCATCAAACAGCTCGTGCAGGCATCCACCAACGCCATGTACGAGAACGAGACCGAGTTCCCGACGGTGGAGGGTAAGTTCAACCCGCCGACGCTCATTTACCCGAACACGAAATACTGCGGTGAGCGCTTTGCCCAGAGCTTTGCCGACACCTACGGCATGACGGTGACCTGCCTGCGCTTTGCCAACGTCTACGGCCCGCACATCGACTGCCTGCGCAAGCAGCCGCCGTTCGTCGGCTACATGATCCGCGAGCTGTACTATGACCGCACGCCGGAGTTCCACTCCGACGGCAACCAGCGCCGCGATTACATCTACGTGGATGATTTGATCGCGCTGGCGCTGCGCGTCGTCGAACACCCGCAGAAGGGCTTTGACGCGGTGAACGTCTCCAGCAACCAGAGCTATTCCGTGCGCGAGCTGTACGCCATTGCCAACCGCCTGATGGGCAAAAATATTGAGGCCAAATACTGCCCGAGCAGCCATTACTGGGCCAAGTACCCCGAGCTGTACGGCGGGGCCTACGGCATCAAACCGGAGATCCTGGACCACGAGGTCAACAAGTTCAGCCAGTGCGACAACACCCACGCCCGCGAGGTCTACGGCTGGCAGCCGCAGGTCGATATTGAGACGGGACTGGGCAGAGTCATTGAGGCCGAGACGCGGATGCTGGAGGGACTGGAAAAGTAAAAAGGCTTCCCCTTCGGGGGGAAGCTGTCGCCGCGGGCGACTGATGAGGGCAGAGTGAATGGAGCAACTCTTCTGCGGAAAATTGCACAGGCAATGGCGGCAGGTCGCCCCTCATCCGGCGCTGCGCGCCACCTTCCCCCGCAGGGGAAGGCTTTTTGAAAAGAGGTACATCATGTCTAAACTTCACCTGATTCTCCCCATGGCCGGCAGGGGCAGCCGGTTTTTTAAAAACGGCTTTGTCTGCCCGAAACCGCTGATCGAAATTAACGGAAAGCCGTTCTTTTACTGGGCGGCGCGCAGCGTGGAAAAGTTTGTGGACTGCGCGGACCTCACGTTTGTGGTGCTCAAGGAGCATATCCGCGACTTTGCCATCGACGAAAAAATCAAGGCGTACTGGCCCGCGGCCCGCATTGTGGCGCTGCCCGAGGTGACCGAGGGCGCGGCCGTCACGGCGCTGAAGGGCTGCGAGGGCCTGCCAGACGGAGAGCCGATTTTGTTCAACGACTGCGACCATCTGTTTGTTTGCAGGGCGTTCAACGAGTTCTGCGCTAAGGGCGGCTTTGCAAACGGCCCGGAGGGCGCACTGCTGACGTTTGAGAGCGATTCCCCCGCGTACAGCTATCTGCAGTACGGCGCGGACGGCAATGTCTGCCATACGGTGGAAAAGCAGGTCGTCAGCCATGATGCCATCTGCGGCGCGTACTATTTCAAGGATAAGAAAACCTACGCCGACGCCTGCGCCGAATACCTGAAAAACTGCGAGTACAAGGAATTTTTTGTCTCCGGCATTTACAATGTGCTGGCCGCGCAGGGCGCAAGAATTGCGGGCTTTGCGTGTGATTTACATCTGCCGTTCGGCACGCCGGACGAGTACCGCGCGGCGGAGGCACCCGCCAATAAGGCCGGTTTTGACGCGCTGACCTGAAGGAGTAAGAATGAAAACACCTGCAAAAAAGCGAACGGCGGCAGAGCTGGCGGCTGCGGTGCTGTGGTGCGCCCTGACGCTGGGAACGGACAGGCTGTTCTTCCGCTATGACTGGTGCACACCGGCGTTTTTTGTCTACAAGGCGCTGTTTCTGGTGCTGGCGTTCGGGCTGGTGCACGGCGCGGTGACGCTGGTGCAGAAGCTGCGCGCCGGGGACAAATTTGCCCGGCGGTGGGTGGCCTGGACGCTGCCGTATCTGGCGGTGAATCTGGTCATCCTGCTCATCGTCTGGCCCGGCATCTGGGGCAATGATGACCTGGCCGTGCTGTATCTGGCGCGGACGCTGCAGCCCAACTCATGGCAGCACTTTCTGACCAGCGGCGCGTTCATTCTGTCACTGATGTTTGTACCGATGCCCGGCGGCGTCGTGCTGGTGCAGAACCTGCTTATCAGCGGCATTGTGGGCTGCTTTGCGGCCACGGCGCAGGACCTGGCCGAAAAGCGGCTGACCCGCCCGGTGCGCCCGGCGTGGTTTGCGCTGGTCTACCTGCCGTTTTTGCTGCCGCCCGTGCTGATGCACACCCAGCAGCCCTTCCGCACGACCTGGTCAACGTGGACCGAGCTGTTTTTGGTGTTCATGCTGGTGGCCATGTACCTGCGCGGCACGAAGCTGAACAAAAAGGAGCTGGCCGCTATCGTGATTCTGGGCACGCTGGCTGCGTCGTGGCGCAGCGAGTGCGTCTACTATCTGGCCGCCATCCCGGTGCTGCTGGCGCTGCTCTGCGCCCGCAGGCTGCTGCGCCCGCTGGCGGTGGGCGCGGTGACGGCGCTGGTGCTGGTGGGGTATTTCGCCTGCTCCCGCTACAGCAGCGCGCTGATGGGCAAGGCGTGGCAGTACAAGATGATCGCACTGTGCTATCAGACGGCGGCGCTGGTACAGGACGCCGACCCCGTGGAGGACGCCGAGGCGCTGGCCGACATTGACCGCGTGTTTGATGTGGAATTCTGCCGCGCCAACCCCGAGACCCACGGCAATGAACTGCGCGGGGGGATGATCGCCGGGCGCGGCGGCTCGGCGGAGGACTGGTCGGCCTGCCAGAAGGCCATTATAAAGCTGGCCCTCAAGTATCCCAAGAGCATGCTGCGGGAGCGCGCGGGTGTGTTCTACAACACGCTGCGCCAGCGCCAGAACGGCCAGTCTAACCAGAAGATCGCGTTTGCATCGGCATTTTTGCTGTATGAGGGCGAGCCGACGCAGGACGACCAAAAGAGCTTTTTGCAGGACAGCGCCGCCGTGCAGCCGTTGAACAAGGAATTGCGCCGGACGTTTATTGTGGATATGGCGTCCAGCACCGACTTTGCGGGCGGGCTGATCGACCTGACGTGGTGGATGCTGCCGCCGTTCGTGCTGCTGGGCCTGGCACTGGCGGTGCTGCTGGTGCAGCGGCGCTGGATGCTGTTTTTTGCCGCAGGCACGTTTTTTGCACGCATCCCGCTTGTGTTTTTGACCGCGCCGGACACCTACTTTATGTACTATCTGACGCCGTTTATCGCCGGGTATGCGGTGGCGGCGGCTGCGGTGCTGTACGCAGTGCTGAAACGGAAATTGAAATCGGAAAGGATCACGGGCTGATGCTTGCACTTTTTTTGCTGCTGGCCCTGCTGCTGGTGCTGGTGGGCCATGCGTTCCGCCTGCTGCGGTGGGAGCAGTTCATCCGCATTTATGAGCGCCCGCCCCGCGGGCAGATGCTGCGCGGAATGGCCGGCGGCTATGCGCTGAACTTTGTGCTGCCGTTCCATCTGGGCGATGCCTTTCGCGCGGTCTACACGGGCCGCAGGATGAAGAGCGGCATCGGCTTTGCGCTGGCGACGGTCATCATGGATCGGTTCCTCGACGTCTGGTTTGTGGCGTTCGGGTTTATTGCGTTCCGGCTGCTGGGGCTGGGCGGTGCGCCGGTGGACGGCGCGGCGCGGTATTACCTTGTGTTCTCGCTGCTGCTGGTGCTGGGATTGGTGCTGGTCGTGGCGCTGCGGGATTTTTTGAAGAAGATCTGCCTTGCGTTCTGCGGGCTGTTCAATGACACGCTGAAGCTGGACGGCATGATGTTCTTCTGGAGCCTCATCAATACCTTCAAGGATCTGGGCCGCGTGAAAATCGGGCGTCTGGTCGTCAATACATTGCTGATGTGGGCGGCGTATCTGGGCTCCTACACCGCGCTGGCGGCGGCGCTGACCGTGGCCGGGGAGCCGATGCAGCTGGTGGATGTGTTCGGGCTGCTGTTCGGGCGCAACGCCGCGGACTTTGCCGCGCTGCTGCCCGGCGGTGCGCTGGGCACGGCGGCCCCCGCGGCCCGCTGGCTGCTGCTGGCATGGTTTGTGCTGCCGCTGCTGGCCATGTGGGCGGCCACGCTGCTGCCCGAGGGCGTGCGCGGCGCGATGAACCAGGCCACACAGGCCGCCCCCGCCGGGGAAAGCTACCTGAACTTGCTGCCGCAGGCTGACGAGCATGACCGCGCGGTGTTCTTGAGCCGGTATTTCGGTCTGGAAAACAAGGACTACGTCAAGCGGTTTTTGCAGATGAACCGCGGCATTACGATTTTGGAGGACTACTCCGCCGGGTCGAACGCCACGACGATGCTCTGCATGGACACGCAATCGACGTTCTACCGAAAATATGCCTTTGGCAAGGACGGCGCAAAGCTGGCCGAGCAGCTCGACTGGCTGCGTGCCCGGCAAGACCGCCTGCCGCTGTGCGATATTCTGCGCAGCGAGGAGGCAGACGGCTGCTGCTGGTACGACATGGTCTACAACCCGCAGGCCGTGGGGATGTTCCGCTACCTGCACTCGAACCCCGTGGAAAAGAGCCGCGCCATCCTGCGTGCGGTGCTGGCGACGCTGGAGGATAAGCTCTACAAGCCGACGGCGGTCCCGGCGGACGCGGAGAAAATCGAAAAGTACATCGAGACGAAGGTTGACGGCAACCTGAAAAAGCTGCATGAGGACCGGATGCTGCGCGAGCTGATGAGCTATGACACGCTGCGCATCAACGGCGTGGAGTACAAGAACCTGCCCGCACTGGACTGGATGTTTGACCATGACCGGCTGCGCAACCTGTTTGCGAAGGACCCTGTGGGCACGATCCACGGCGACCTGACGATTGAGAACATCATCTGCCGCACCGACAACGACAGCTGGTATCTGATCGACCCGAATACCGGCAATCTGCACGAAAGTCCGTTCCTGGATTACGGCAAGCTGCTGCAAAGCCTGCACGGCAGCTACGAATTTATGATGAAAACGCCGCGCGTGGCCGTGCAGGACAACCGTATCGACTTCCAGCTGACGCGCAGTGCGGCCTATGACGCGCTGTTGGCCGCCGTGATGGAGGATCTGAGCGCCCGCTACCCGCGGGAGCAGGTCGAGAGCATTCTGATGCACGAGGTCATCCACTGGCTGCGGCTGATGCCCTACAAGCTGAACAAGGACCGCAAGCGCGCGGCGATGTTCTACGCCGGGCTGGTCATGGTCGCCAACGATGTGGCGGATTTTTCGGAGCATAAAAAGGAGACACTATGCTGATTTGCGTGGATCTGGACGGGACCCTGCTGGACACAGTGCCGGCCAACGCGGCATCCTACCGCGCGGCACTGGAGGAGCTGGGCTTTACTGTGACCGATGAATATTACGCCGAGCGCTGCAACGGCGGACATTACACACGGTTCCTGCCGCCGCTGATGGGCGGCGCACCGAGCGCCGCCGATGTGGAGCGTGTGCATGACCGAAAAAAGGCGCTGTACAGTGACTTTCTCGATGCGGTGCGCCCGAACACGGCCCTGATGGAAATTTTGAAAACGATGCGCGCCGCCGGGCATGACCTGGCCTGCGTGACCACCGGCAGCAAACAGAACGCCACCGAGGTGCTGGAGCATTTCGGGGTACGGGAATGGTTCGGCTTGATCGTGACCGGAGAGGACGTGGAAAAGCAGAAGCCCGACCCGGAGGGGTATTGCCGGGCGATGGAGCATTTCCGCGTTACGCCCGCCGATACAATGATCTTTGAGGACTCGGGCATCGGCCTGACCGCGGCCAAGGCCAGCGGGGCAAGGGTATTCAGGGTGGAGCGATTTTAAAAACTGTGATGCAGGGGAAACCTTGTTCGCACGCAGAATATGCAGCCGATCACAAGGCTCCCGGGCGGATATGGAATCCGCCCCTACGGTGTAGGGGTCGATGCTCGCATCGACCCGGAAAGTGCACGGCGCGGCAAGGTTGACGAGCGAACAATGTTCGCCCCTAAAAAAACAGCCCCGGAAGGCAGTTGCCTTTCGGGGCTGTTGTACTTGTGATGGAAAATCAGGCCTTTGCGTCCGGGCGGACGATGTCACGGATGACGTTGACGATGTTGTCAGCGGTCAGGCCGTAGTCACGCAGGACCTCATTGGCGGGGCCGGAGTGACCGAACTGATCCATGACGCCGATGCGGCGCACGGGGACGGGCAGCTTCTCGCTGACGACGGAGCAGACGGCCTCGCCCAGGCCGCCGATGATGCTGTGCTCCTCGACGGTGATGATGCGGCCGCACTCGCGGGCGGCGGTCAGGATGATCTCCTCGTCGATGGGCTTGATGGTCGGCATGTTGATGACGCGGACGTTCATGCCCTGGCGCTTGGCCAGCACGGCGGCGCGCAGAGCCTCGTTGGTCATCAGGCCGGTGGAGATGACGGCAATGTCATAGCCGTCGGTCAGCTTCTCACCCTTGCCGATCTGGAACTCGTAGGTCTCGGGATCGTGGAAAACGGGCGTGGCCAGACGGGAAAAGCGCAGGTAGACGGGACCCTGATAGTTGTAGGCGGCGATGACGGCGGCGCGGGCCTCCACATCGTCAGCCGGGCTCAAGACCACCATGCCGGGGATCGAGCGCATGAGGGCGATGTCCTCGCAGCACTGGTGGGACGCGCCGTCCTCACCGACGGAGAGCCCCGCGTGGGTGGCAGCGATCTTGACGTTCAGGTGCGGGTAGCCGATGGAGTTGCGGATCTGCTCAAAGCCGCGGCCCGCAACGAACATGGCAAAGCTGGACACGAAGGGGACATAGCCCATCGTGGCCATACCGGCGGCGACGCCGACCATGTTCTGCTCGGCAATGCCGCAGTCAAAGTGACGATCCGGGTACTCCTTGCGGAAGATTTCGGTTTTGGTGGCAGCGGCCAGGTCGGCGTCAAAAACCACCAGATTGTCAGCGCCCTGCTGGGCCAGCTCTACCAGCGTGTTGCCGTAGCTGACACGGGTAGCAATTTTTTTAATATCAGCCATTGTTGAACTCGATCTCCTTTTCCAGCGTGGCGTGGGCGGCGCGCAGCTCGGTCATAGCCTGGGCGTATTCTTCGTCGTTGGGGGCCTTGCCGTGCCAATCGACGGCGTTTTCCATGTAGCTGACGCCCAGACCCTTGGTCGTGCGCAGCAGGAAGCAGGTGGGCTTGCCGCTGCCGTGGGACAGGTCGAACATCTTGAACGCCTGCTCCAGGTCGGCAAAGGAGTTGCCGTTGCAGACGATGGTGTTGAAGCCGAAGGCATCCATCTTGTGGTCCAGCGGCTCGGAGTTCATGACGTCGCGGGTCGCGCCGTCGATCTGCAGGCCGTTGACATCGATCATGATGCACAGGTTATCGAGCTTGTAGTGGTTGGCGAACATGAACGCCTCCCAGCATTCGCCCTCTTCGATCTCACCGTCGCCCAGCAGGGTGTAGACGTTGATGTCGCTGCCCAGCTTTTTGGCACCCAGCGCCATGCCGCAGGCGGCGGAAACACCCTGGCCCAGGGAACCGGTGCTCATGTCAACACCGGGGACGGTGTTCATGTTGGGGTGGCCCTGCAGGTAGCTGTTGGAGTGGCGCAGCGTGGGCAGGTCGGCCACCGGGAAGAAGCCGCGCTCCGCCAGCGTGGCATACAGGCCGGGGGCGCAGTGGCCCTTGCTAAGTACAAAACGGTCGCGGTTGGGATCCTGCGGCTGTTCGGGGTCAATGCGCATCTCGCGGAAATACAGATAGGTCAGAACGTCCGCCGCGGACAGGCTGCCGCCCGGATGACCGCACCCGGCACCGTGGGTGGCTTCAATCACACCCATGCGCACGCGGGTCGCAGTCAGTTTTAACTGCAGCGTTTCCAGTTTTGTCATAGCTAAGCTCCTCCGGTCACTTATGGTAAAATCGGGCAGTATATATGGATACTGCTACACAATATACTATCTTATATTATACACGTTTCGCGGAATCCCGCAACATTTTTTTACAAATTTCGTGAAAAAAGGCTGTTTTGGTGCATTCGCGGTAAAATTGACACGCCCAAAAGCCCGCTGTTATGCACCCTTTGTGCGTAATGCCAAAAAATGGGGCGATTCGTACATAAACTACAGCAAAAAGCACCTTGCACAAAGCGGGCATTTGTGGCATAATTTAAGTACAGCCGCGGTGCGGAAAGCCCATGATATGAGGCAGCCGCCCGGCCCACACTACAAGATATGGGAGGGAAAGAGAGTGCCCAACGGGATCTACATCCAGACTGAGTACCACGGCAAGCTTATCCGCAAAATCGTCTGCAATGGGGATGAACGGTGGTTTATCGGCTCCAACTGCGCCGTGACCTTCCTGTCCATGGACGACTGCATGGCCGCCATTGACCGCCTGTAATTGTAAAAAGGAAGTCTGCCGCACGCCGTCCTTTGGGGGATGACGTGCGGCTTTTTGCATTTGTATACGAGGTTTGTATGAAAAAACGGAACTGGCGTCTGATGCTGCGCCGGGTGCTGAACCTGGTGTTCAGCCGCATTGTTGTGACCGGCGTGCTTCTGCTGCTGCAGGCGTTCTGGCTGTTTGCGCTGTTCTACTGGCTGGCGGACTACGCCAAATGGTTCGGCGGCGTGGGCGTTGCCATGAGCATTATCATGTGCCTGGCGCTGATCCGGCAGGATTCCACGGTGCCGGAGTTTAAGATCAGCTGGATGATCCTGTTTGCCGTTATGCCGGTGCAGGGCGGCATTTTGTACCTGCTGTGGGGCAACAAGCGCCCGGCGCTGGGCTTGCGCCACCGGCTGGAGCGCGCCGAGGACGCAATGGCCCCGGCGCGGAAGGACGACCCCGACGCCGCGGCGGCCTTGCGGAGGCAGGACCCCCGCGCCGCGCTGACGGCCCGCTACCTGCACGACTACGGCCCGATGCCGGTCTGCGGCGGCACGGCGGCGAAATATTACCCGGACGGGCAGAGCATGTTTGCCGATATGCTGCCCGCATTGCAGGGGGCACAGCACAGCATTTATGTGGAGAGCTTTATCATCGGCATGGGCGAGATGTGGGGGCAGATCCACGAGATTTTGCGCCGGAAGGCCGCGGCAGGGCTGGACGTGCGGGTCATCTACGACGACGCGGGCTGCCTGAGCCTGCTGCCCCACAACTACGCCGAGATGATGCGGGCCGACGGCATCCGGGCGTTCAGCTTCAACCGCTGCGTGCCGGTGCTGAACCTGGTCATGAACAATCGCGACCACCGCAAGATCATGGTCATCGACGGGCAGATCGCCTTTACGGGCGGTGTGAATCTGGCGGACGAGTATATCAATAAAATCGTGCGGTTCGGCTACTGGAAGGACAGCGGCGTTCGGCTGGATGGCCCCGGCGCAGCGAGCCTGGCAAACATCTTTTTGACGTTCTGGAAGGCAAAATACCCCGACGAGGACCTGGACGCGGGCTGCGACCTGCCAGCCGCCGTGCCGGTGGAAACGGACTGTCTGGTGCAGCCCTTTGCCGACACCCCGGTGGACCGCGAGGCCGTGGCGAAGAACGTGTATCTGGAGCTTATCAACCAGGCACAGAAGCGGCTGTACATCTGCACGCCGTACCTGATTCTGGACAACGACCTGCTGTCCTGCCTGCGGCTGGCGGCCAAGCGCGGCGTCGATGTGCGCATCTACACGCCCGGCGTGCCGGACAAGCCGACGATCTACCAGCTGACGCGGAGCTATTTCCCGCATTTGCTGCGGGCAGGCGTTAAAATTTACAGCTACACGCCGGGCTTTCTGCACGCCAAGACCTGGCTGGTGGATGACCGCATTGCCGCGGTGGGCACGGTGAATCTGGATTACCGCAGCCTGTACCTGCATTTTGAGAACAGCGTGCTGATCTACGGCGGCGCGGTGCTGGACGATGTGCGGCGCGATCTGGCGGAGATCGAAAAGGAAAGTGCCGCGGTGACGCTGGCGGACAGCCGGACCGGATTTTTTGGCACGCTGTACAGCGCGGTGCTGCGGCTGGTGGCACCGTTGTGCTGAAGGCAGGGGGAGTCCCCGACGACACGGGGGCATCCGCTGACGCAAACGGGCACGGAGCGGTCAAGACCGCTCCCTACAAGGCACCCGTGTATGGCAGACCGTAGGGAGGGGTCTTGACCCCTCCGGGAAAGTGGACCGTGACGCAAACGCCCCGGAAACAGGCGGCGGTGTAAGCTGGCGGGCGAGCAATGCTCGCCCCTACAAGAGTTTTTTGACATTCTGAGCAATACGCAAAGCCCGTCCCGGGTCAGACCGGGGCGGGCTTTGTGGTTTCAGGAGGCGTATTCGCGCTCCAGCGTTTCTATAAAATGTACCGGGTCGATGATGCGGAGGCCGTCGGCGTTGGGGGCGGCGGTGTCCAGCAGGGTTTGCAGCATTTCCTCGTTTGTCAGGGCAGGCGCGACCTGCCAGCCCAGCGCCATGACGCCGACGCAGTAGGGAATGCCCCAGCTCAAACCGCCCACCGCATCATAGCGGTAGCCGCATTGGCCGGGGACGTATTCCTCGGCTACGGTGCGGTAGGCGCAGGGCAGGCCCAGGCAGAAGGGACTTTTCCGGGCGGCCAGCATACCGGAGTCATTGGGCAGGCCGGTTTTGCAGGCGGCAGGGCTGTCCCGCCGGGTGAGGTCAAAGGTGGAGGTGCTCAAGGTGAGACGCGCGGAACCCGCAGCGGCACCCTGCGCGGTCAGCACCAGAAGGCCCGCCGCCTCGGCCTCGGCGAGCGCGTCGCGCCAGAGGTCGGCGTTTTCAAACAGATCCCTGTCCCCGGGGGCGGCGGAGAATGACACGGCGCGGATCTTTTCTTCCTCGGGCAGGGTCTCGTTGATCTTGAGGATGTGCCGCAGGGCGTCGGCGTGGGGGCGGCTGTCGGTTGCACCGGGCGTGGCCATATAATAGACCTGCACGCCCGGCGCGACGCCGACGGTCTGCCCCGCCAGAATGCTTGCCACGGCGGGGCCGTGCAGTGTGCCCTCGTTGAGGCCGCTGTCGATGCCCGTCTCACAGTAAGCGGCGATAGCGCCGGAGATTTCGGGGTGGTCGGTCAGCAGGGACTGGTCAATGATGGCGATCTTTACGCCCTGCCCCGTGATGCCGCGCGCCTGCAGGGAACGCACGCCGAGGCCGGGGTCCCTGCCCGCTTCCAGCAGGGCGGCGGTTTCGTCCTCGGCTCCCACAAGGACGGTGCGGTCATTGAAGGAGTAGGTGTCGAGATAGAGGCGGTTGTATTCGTCCGGCTGGTAGGTCTGCTTTTGCTGAAAGCCAAACTCCGGCACGTAGGACAGGTCGTCGTAGGGGAGCGGGGTGGCCTGCGGCGCTGCCGTGGGGGCCGCGGTGGGCGAGGGTGCCACAGTCGGTGGAGCTGTGGCCGCCGGAACGGCAGTTTCGGCGGCGGTGCAGGCGGTCAGGGTCAGCGCCAGCAGGCAGGCGGCAAGGCGGGAAAGACGTTTCATGAAGGGACCCTCTCCTTATAAAAAGGTCAGGAGCCGCTGGGGCCGCGGGAGCTGACGCTTGGGGGCGGGGTGGTGGTGTAAAAGGCAGTGCCGTTTACGGTGCTCTGGGTCATGCCGACCAGGTCGAGGAGTTGAGACTCCGAATAGCGGGCGGCGTCGAGCTTCTCGCAGGTGCAGCGGTAGACGCTGTCGGAGACCGAGACGATGCCGAGCCGCGTCAGGCGGGCCAGCGATTTTTCGAGCGTCTGCGGGTCGGTGCGATAGCCCTTTTCGGTGAGCGCCGCCGTAAGCTGCGCGGCAGTGCTGGGCTTGTCTCTGAGCAGGAGAGCCAGCGCAAGCCGATGACCCGTGAGGTAATAGGGGAGCAGACCCCTGCGGAGCCAGATGCCCTTTGGATGCTTCATGGCGGAACACTCCTTTTCCTTATAGTATCGTCATCGTAGCATGGAGGGGCGGCGGGTGTCAAGCGGGAAAGCGGAAAAAGAAGCGGAAGTCCGGTTTTTGGGATTGCCAGGCGGGAATTTGCAAAAATATATTGACAACTATATGTTGTTGCATTAAGATGAGAGTAACCAACAATACCTGACAGGAGCGGCAACATATAAGGAGGACAGCGATGGACTATAAGGAAAAAGTGGAGTGGCTGGGTCGCTATCAGGCGTCTGTCAGCTGCCAGCACATGCTGGAAGAAGAAATCGAGGTGCTGCGCAGCGACGCCGAGCGGGTGACGGCCTGCATGAGCGGCATGCCCGGGCGCAGCGGCCCTAACGCGGACAGGCTGCCGCGGGCCGTAGAACGTATCGAAGAAGCGCAGAAAAGGCTGGAGCAGCAGCTGGAAAGCTGCATGGAAACGCGCGCGGAAATTATGTGCGGCATCATGACGGTGCGGGATAGGCCGGGGCAGGAGGTGCTGCGCCGCCGCTATGTGATGGGGCAGAATTTTTCGGAAATTGCGGAGGCGATGGGGGTAGTTCAGCGCCGGGCGTACCAGCTGCACCGGACGGCTGTGGAGGGGATGGCCGTGCCGAAGCGGGCATGAAAAAGATTTCAGTAAATTTCCCGAAGATTTCGCAAAATTTCATTGTATTTCACAACCAACAGTGGTAATATGATACCATCGAAACTCGTGAGAGGAAGTGATTCCTCCCGCAGGTTTTTTTATACCCATTCGGGAAAAGGAGGGATGCCGTTGTGTGAGATCGACGCGGACCATGTGCTGGACGAGCTGGCCGAGATCGCCTTTGCCGTCCCCGGCGAGGAGGGCGGTCTGCCGGTCAAGGTGGCCGACAAGCTGCGCGCGCTGGAAATGCTGTACAAGCATCTGGGCCTGGGCGATGGGGCGAAAACAGAGGGGGTGGTCATTGTGGACAGTGAAAGTTAGGAGAGAAAAAATAGGAGAGAGGAGAGAGGCGTCAAGGTGGAAGTGCGGCTGAAGGAGAAGATACCCGGCGTGTTCTGGCCCGTGCATCAGGCGATACGGCGCGGCGAGGTGACAGAGGTCGTGGCCAAGGGCGGGCGCGGGTCCGGTAAGTCGAGCTATCTTTCGATGGAGCTGGTCTGGCAGCTGCTGCGCCACCCGGACTGCCACGCTGTGGTGCTGCGCAAGGTCGGCGGCACGCTGCGCAACAGCGTGTACAACCAGATCGTATGGGCCATCGGGGAGCTGGGGTGCGCGGGGTATTTCCGCTGCACGGTCAGCCCGATGGAGTGTACCTATCTGCCCACCGGGCAGAAGATCTTATTCTTCGGGACGGACGACCCGGGCAAGCTCAAGAGCTTAAAGCTGCCGTTCGGCGCTGTGGGCATTTGTTGGTTTGAGGAGCTTGACCAGTTCGACGGCCCCGAGGAGGTGCGCAACATCGAGCAGACCGTGCTGCGCGGCGGCAGCTGGACGCTGACGTTAAAGAGCTTCAATCCGCCGGCCATGGCCCGCAGCTGGGCCAACCGCTACGCGCTGGAGACCCGCCCCGGCAAGCTGGTGCACCATTCGACCTACCGTGATTTGCCGCGGGCCATGCTGGGCGAGCGGTTCTGGGCCGACGCCGAGCACCTGCAGCGGACGAACCCGGCGGCGTTCCGCCATGAGTACGGCGGCGAGGTCGTGGGCAGCGGCGCGGCGGTGTTTGCCAATTTGCAGTTGCGGGCCGTGCCGGACGACGAGCTGGAACGGTATGACCGCGTCTACTACGGCGTGGACTGGGGCTGGTACCCCGACCCCTGGGCCTACAACGCCGCGGCCTACGATGCGGCGCGGCGGGTGCTGGTGATTTTTGACGAACTGACGCGCAGCCGCACGCCGAACCGCGAGACGGCAGAGCTTTTGCTGGCGCGCGGCGCAGGCACGGATGGCCCGCTGACAGCGGATGCCGCCGAGCCGAAATCCTGCGCCGACTACCGCGCCGCCGGGCTGCCCTGCCGCGCGGCCCAGAAGGGCCCCGGCAGCGTGCGCGAGAGCATGAAGTGGCTGCAGGGGCTGGCGGCGATTATCATTGATCCGGTGCGCTGCCCGGCCACGGCGGCGGAGTTCAGTGAGTACGAGTACGAGCGCGACCCGCGGACGGGCGAGGTGCTGCCGGGCTACCCCGACGTGAACAACCACCACATTGACGCGGTGCGGTACGCGGTGGAGGGGGTGTGGAGAAGGAGAGGAAGCTAAAATGTGTTGCGCATGTAGGGGCCGCACATGTGCGGCCCGCAGCCTGGCGAAAACGGACGCTTGTAGGAAGGCCGCGGGCCGGGCATGCCCGGCCCCTACCGCGTGGCAATGAAGAAAGGAGAGGATGATTTGCAATCCTATTTGGAACAGGCATTTGGGAAAAGTGACGTTACATCTGTCAAAATGCGGGCAGCGGTGCGGGAGTGGTTTGATCTGTACTACGGCGTGCCGCGCGCGGGCGAGGATACCGCGCCCCGTGTGGCGGCGCTGATCGTCGGCAAGCTCTGCCGCACGGTCTTTGCCGAGTACGAGACCCGCCTGCCGCCCGAGGCACCGGACCCGCTGCGCCGCAGCCTGTCGGCGCTGAACGCGGCGGCCAAGACCGCGATGCAGTACGCGCTGGTGGGCGGAGAGTGTCTGCTGAAACCGGTGCCGCGGGACGGGGCGTTCGACTTTGCGGCCATCCGGCGCGACTGCTATGTGCCGCTGGCCCGCGACGCCCACGGCAGCCTTCTGGCCGTCGGCACGATGGAGCGGCACAGCGTCGATGGGCGGCAGTACGCGCTTTTGGAGCGCCGCACCGCGGGCGCGGACGGCCTGACCATCGAAACGCGGCTGTTTGAGCTGAACGGCCAGACATTGGGCCGCTGTGTGCCGTTGGCCACGCTGCCCGCCTGTGCGGAGCTGGTCCCGCAGCTTGTGCTGCCGGGGGTACAGGGCGTCGGGCTGGCCGTGCTGAAAACGCCGCTGATGAACTGTGTGGACGGCAGCCCCGACGCGGTCAGCATCTACGCCCCGGCGGCGGGGCTGCTGCACGCACTAGCCCGCTGCGAGGAGCAGCTGAACGCCGAATTTGCGAACGGTGCGTCCCGCGTTTTTGCGTCGGAGGATCTGCTGCGCCCCGATGCACAGGGCCGCCGTGCGCTGCAGGACGATCTGTTTGTCGGCCTGCCGGACGACCCGGCCAATGTCGGCGTAACGGTCTACAGCCCGACATTGCGGGAGGGCAGCTATCTGGCCCGCAAGCAGGATCTTCTGCGCGGGTGTGAGAGCCTGCTGGGCCTGCGCCGCGGCATTTTGAGCGAGGTCGAGACCCCCGCCGAGCCGCGCACGGCGACGGAGATCGCCGCAACGTCGGTGGACTACGACCTGACGATCCGCGACCTGCAGAGCGCGTGGACGGATACGGTGCAGCAGGCCATGGCGCTGTGCAGTGCGCTGGGCGCGGTGTATGGGCTGGACGGTCTGCCGCAGACCGCAGCCCCGGCTATCGACTGGGGCGACGGTGTTTTGTATGACCGTGCGCGTATCTGGGCCGAGCAGCGTGAGCTGGTGGACGCGGGGCTTCTGCGCCCCGAGCTGGCGCTGGCGTGGTATTTTGATCTGCCGCATGAGACCGAGGCGGAGCTGGCAGAGATTCGCCGCCGGTTTATGGGCGATGCAGGGCGGGCGCGATGAGCCTGCCGTGCAGTGCGGCAGGGTGAAGTCACCCCGCCCTACGATGCTGCAGAAAGTGAGGTGAAATACAATGGAGAACGAGCAGAACAAGCCGATGCAGACCCCCGCGCCCTATGCCGCGGGGACCGGCAGCGTACCGGTAGCGCTGGACCGCGACGCCTTTGCGCGGATGGGGTACCGGGAGAGACTGGCGCTGAAGAAGGAGAACCCGGAGGTTTATAAAGAGTTGAGGAAGTGAGGGGCGGCGGGAGGAATCCCTCCGCCTCGCTTACGCTCGGCACCTCCCTTTGACAAGGGAGGCTTGTAGGGGGCGGCGTCCTCGACGCCCCGCGGGAGGGGGAAAGCCCTCCCCTGCAAATTACGTACACGGGAGTTTGTAGGGCGGCCAGCCCTCTGGCCGCCGCGGCGGGGTCAAGACCCCTCTCTGCAAAGCAAACCGTGAAAGGGGCAACCAACGGAAACCGGCGGGCCGGGCATACGGCCCCTGCCGCACAAAAGTAAAAACACATAAAAAGGAGAAACTATATGTCTGATTTCATCACGAAGCTGTCCGAACTGATCGACCCTGAGGTTATGGGGGATATGGTGTCCGCGCGCATCCCGAAGAAGCTGCGCGTGGCACCGTTTGCCAAAATTGACGATACGCTGCAGGGCGTGCCCGGCGATACCATCACCGTGCCCGCCTACACCTACATCGGCGACGCCTCCGACGTGGCCGAGGGCGGCGAGGTCGCCATTGAGAAGATGACGACCTCCACCCGCAAGGCCACCATCAAAAAAGCCATGAAGGGCATCGGCCTGACCGACGAGGCCGTGCTGTCCGGCTACGGCAACCCGGTGGGCGAGGCCAATACCCAGCTGGCGCAGGCCATTGCCGCCAAGGTCGACAATGACTGCATGGACGCTTTGCAGACCGCAAGCCTGATCTACGACGGCAGCCAGGCCCAGATCAGCTACAACGCCATCGTCGATGCTGTTGACCTGTTTGAGGAGGAGATGGGCTGCTCCGACAAGGTGCTGTTCATCCACCCGAAGCAGGTCACCCAGCTGCGCAAGAACCCCGACTTCCTGAGCGCCGACAAGTACACGCCCGGCGTCAGCCTGACCGGCGAGATCGGCATGATCGCGGGCTGCCGCCTTGTGCCCAGCAAGAAGGTCCCGCTGGCCGAAGGCGTCTACGCCTGCCCCATCGTCAAGCTGGAGGCCGACCCCGAGGTCGATGACGAGATCCCGGCGCTGACCATCTACCGCAAGCGCGAGGTCAACATTGAGACCGAGCGCAAGCCCAAGACCCGCACCACCGAAATCACGGCGGACGAATTTTACGTCGCTGTGCTGTCCAATGAGGCTAAGGTCGTGCTGGCAAAGTTCAAGGCGTAAGGGGGCGTGCGCGTGCCGGATTATACCTTTTACGTAGAGGATTACCTGGGCGAGGACATCCCGGAGAAGGAGTTCCCCCGCTTCATCAGACGCGCCGGGGACGAGCTGCGCCGTATGCGGGAGATGTACGCCGTGGCACCGCGCCAGGGGCTGGACCCGGAGCTGGCCGAGAGCATGGCGCTCTGCGCTGTGGCCGACGCAATGTACGAATTCGCGCAGGAGGACGAAGCCCGGGGCATTGCGAAGGTGAGCGTCGGAAGCGTGAGCGAGACCTACACAGCGCCGCCCGAGCTGTGCTCCCGCACGCTGGCAGACCGGGCGGCGCATTTCCGCCACGAGGCGGGCTACTATCTGCGAATCGGGCGGTGGCTGCCCCATGAATAAGCTGTACCGCGATACCGTGACGCTCTACCACGCCGACGCGGCGGCGCAGAGCGTGGTGCGCACCGTACTGCGGGGCGTTTGCTGGCAGCAGGGCCGCCGGGAGCTGCCCGACGCAGGCGGCACACGCCGGGGCACGGCGCTGCTGGTGGTCATCCCGGAGACGACGGCCCGGTACGGCGCGGACTATACGCTGGCACCGGGGGACAGGCTGTTCCCCGGCGAGGGCCCGGCGCTGACCTGGGCCGACTGGCCGGGCTTTGTGCCCGCGGCGGTGGAGGGGGCGGCGCTGGTGCAGTACGTGCTGCCGATGCGGCTGCGCGGTAAACCGCACCATGTCGAGGCCGGTGCCTGGTGGAACGGAAGCGGAACGGGCGTGAGGAGCCTGACGAGGTGAGAATTTTTTTGGCTTCTCCCCCGGGGGAGAAGCTGCCGCCCGCAGGCGGCTGATGAGGGGCGAGCTTGCGTGGCCGAACGATGAAAGGGAGGGACGCGCGAAGTCTGTCCTCATCCGGCGCTGCGGCGCCACCTTCAGTCTACGCGCTAAAAGCCGCCTTCGGCGGTTGCGCTCCGACACGCGCTTGCGAGCGCAGCCCCTCGGAGAAGGCTTTAGAGAAGGAGGCAAACCATGCTTACAAAAATGACGGCCTTTCTGGCCCGGGCCCCTGCCTTGCAGGGGCTTTCTTTGACGGTGGGGGACGTTGGCCCCGCGCCGTACACGGCGGGGCTGTGGTGCCGGGGCATCACGGTGCTGGACCGGCGGGAAAACCTGCTGGGCCGCGTGACACAGCGCTGCCGGGCGGAGTTCACGCTGCGGCTCTGCCTGCCGCGCACCGATGCCGACAACGCCGCGCGGCTGCTGGATCTGCAGACTTGGGCGGCGGCGGAGAGCGCCGCAGGCCGCGGGCCGGTGCTGGGCAACGCGGGGCGCGAGGTCCTGCGCGCCGAGCAGGGCCGCATGGAGCGCGCCGACGCAGGCGGCACGGCGGTCTACACCGTGCGTTTACAAGCGGAATACACACAAGTTTATACGGAGGAAACCACATGAAAATTGAACGCAAGTACATGGCCCACTACCTGAACGCCGCCTTTGGCAGCGGCGACGCCAGCTACACCCGCCTGGGCAGCGATCTGGAGGAATACTCCCCCGAGCTGACCGCGAATGTGGAGAAAAAGTCGAATATCGTCGGTGAGACGACGGTTACGATCAACGGCTACCAGAAGCAGGGCGAGGTCAGCCCCTACTATGCCGAGCCGGGCGACCCGCTGTTTGAGCGTCTGCAGGCCATCATCGACGGCGATCTGGTGCTGGATGACCTGAAAACCGACATCGTCGAGGTCAAGCTCTGGGACAAGGATACGGCGGGGGCGTACCCCGCAGTGCGCGAGGAGTGCTACATCGAGGTCGTCAGCTACGGCGGAGACACCACCGGCTACCAGATCCCGTTCAACGTGCATTACACCGGCGTCAAGACGAAGGGCACGTTTGACCCGGCAACCAAGAAGTTTACGCAGGCGTGACAGGCAAAAGAGCGGCTGCCTTCCCCGAGGGGGAAGGCTTTGAAGAAAGGAGAGTACGATGGAGCTGAACATTGACACCGGCGTGGAGGAATTCCGCGTCAACGGGCGCGGGGTGCTGCGCTTTAACCCGGCAGACCCGAACCTCTACCACCGCTTTTTTGCGGCGGGGGCAGAGCTTGACGGGTACGACGCCGCGCTGACAAAGGCGCTGGCGGCGCTGGACGGCGACGAGCAGCAGCGCGCCGCGGCGGGGCTGGCCCTGCTGAACGAGTACGACGGCAAGATCAAGAAGCTGCTGACCGGCATCTTTGGCGCGGAGAACGACTTTGACGCGATCCTGGGCGGGGTGAACCTGGCGGGCGTCGGGGCCAACGGCAAGCGTGTGGTGCAGAACCTTTTGGAGGCGCTGACGCCGATCCTGCGCGAGGGCGCCGAGCGCCGCCTGACCGCTGCCGCTGATGCCGCCGCAGCCCGGGCCGATGCTGCACGCGCCGAGCGGAGCACAGTATGACCGGGGCGTGGGGACTGCCGATGCAGGCGGAGCTGGGCGGCGTGCGGTATGCCATCCGCAGCGATTACCGCGACGTGCTGGAGCTGCTGCGCTGGCTGAACGGCCAGGCAGACCCGGCGCTGGACCAGAGCGAGCGCTGGTACGTGGCCATGCGGCTGTTCTACCCAGAGTTTGCCGCACTGCCGCAGCCGCTTTGGCCCGATGCTACGCAGTTTTTGACGGAGTTCTTGGCGGCGGGCCGCCGCGAGCAGCCCCGCCCCGGCCCCGCGCTGATGGACTGGCAGCAGGACGCACCGCTGATCGCCGCGGGCATCAGCAAGGCCGCGGGGCAGGATGTGCGCACGCTGCCCTACCTGCACTGGTGGAGCTTTCTGGCGTGGTTCGATGCCATCGGCGAGGGGAGCTTTGCAACGGTGGTGGCCATCCGTGATAAGCTGCGGCGCGGCAAGCGGCTGGAAAACTGGGAGCTGGACTATTACCGCACCCACCGCGCCGTGGTGGAGCTGCGAGGCGTGGAGAGCGCCGAGGAACAGGCGGAGAAAAGGCGGCTGCTGGAATTGCTGGGGGGATGAGAAATGCAGGAGATAACCTTTGACGAGCTGTCAACGCTGAAGCAGCCCTCGGCGTCCCTGCGCACGGCGCTGGATAAAATTTCTGCGGCGCTGGGGAGCGTGGGCGACGCCGGGCAGCAGGCGCGCAGTGTTGTGGACGAGCTGCGCGTGTCGCTGCGGGCTGCGGCGGCACAGAGCGTGAAATCGGCCCGCAGTCTGGCAAAATTTGACGAGATCAACCGCCTGTCCGCCCCGGCGGAGGACAAAACGGCGGCGTCGGAAAAGCAGCAAAAGGCCGCCGAGGCCGCGGCGAAGGCCGAGAAGGCCGCAAGAGCCACCACCGGCACCGCGGCACGCCGCAGCGGTACAGCGGGCAGCGACCTGAGCGGCCTGACGGCAGTCTGGCAGAGCGTGCTGGAGAGCCTACGCGGTGCGTGGGCGGATTTCTGGGCGTACCTGCAGGAATTTTTTGCGCCGTTCGCCGCGGCGTGGCAGACGGTCTGGCAGGGGCTTTGGGCGGGCATGGAGCAGGCGTGGGCCGCCTACGGCCAGCCGATTCTGGACGGCCTTGCGCAGGGGTGGCAGAACGTCGTCGGCATCGTTTCGGCGCTGTGGAGCGAGGTGCTGCAGCCTGTGCTGGTGCAGCTGTTTGACCTGCTGGGTGCGCTCTGGACCGCGCACCTGCAGCCGCTCTGGAACGAGCTGACGGCGTGCCTCGGCGCGGTGACAACGCTGCTGCTGACGCTGTGGAACACCGTGCTGGCACCGTTTGTACAGTGGCTCATCACGGCGCTGGCCCCCGTGGCCGTGCAGGTGTTTGCGGCGCTGGGCACGGCGGTGACCGGTGCGGCGGGCATCATTGCGGACGGCATCACGATTGCGCTGGCGGTGCTGCGCGGTATGGCCGACTTTTTGACCGCCGTGCTGCGGGGCGAGTGGGACGCTGCCTGGGCTGCGATGGCCGCGACGGTCTCTACCGTGTGGGGGCGCATCGTCTCCATTGTGCAGACAGCGGTCTCCACGGTGCTGGGCGTTGTGCGCAGCATGGTCGCGGCCATTGCGGCGGCCATCAACGGGCTGCTGTCGGCCATCGGACATGCTAAAAGCATGGCGGGCAGTGTGCTGGGCGGCGCGGGCAAGCTGGTCAGCAGCCAAAGTGCGCTGCCCGGGTTGGGCTACGCGGCGTCGGTGCCGGTCCCGGCGCTGGCGCAGGGGGCGGTCATCCCGCCGAACCGGCAGTTTTTGGCGATGCTCGGTGACCAGACAACTGGCACGAACGTGGAAGCGCCGCTGGCGACCATCAAGCAGGCCATGGCGGAGACGCTGGCCGGCTGGCAGGGCAGCGCGGACGGCCAGCCCATCAACATTTACATCGGCGAGGAGCTGCTGGACAGCGTCATCGCCAACAGCCAGAATCGCCGCGCCCTGCGCAGCGGCGGGAGGTGAAGCGTGGAAATTCTGAACATTGACGGCACGGCGCTGCCCGCGCCGAGTACGTACAAGGTGCAGCTCTCCGATCTGGACAGCAGCGGCACGGGCCGCACCGAGGACGGCGTTCTTGTGCGGGAGCGGGTGCGCGGCGGCGTGGCAAAGATCAGTGCCGGCTGGGCGGCGCTCTCGACGGCGGACTGCGCCAAGGTGCTGAACGCCACAGCCCCGGACAGCATGACCGTGCAGTATTTTTTTGGTGGCGTGCGCACGGCGAAGATGTACGCCGGGGACCGCACCGCCGACCTGAAGGCCGCCCGCGACGGGCAGGCCGTGTGGGAGGTGGCAGTGAATCTGATCGAGTTTTAATGCAGAATTTTGCAGCTGGTAGGGGCCGGACATGTCCGGCCCGCGGCCTTACCGCAACAGGCCGTCTATGGGATGGCTGCGGGCGGGGCATGCCCCGCCCCTACGATGTGAAGGAAACGAGGTGAATGACAATTTATTCCGTATCGGATGCCTACAAAACCGCAATCCGCGCACGGACGCGGACAGACCGGGTGACGGGCACGCTGATGCTGACAAACGGCACGGTGCTGGATCTGGACGCGGCAGACCTCATGAGCGGGTCGCTGACGCTGGACAACCAGTGCGTCACGGGGGAGGAGCTGGCCTTTGGCTGCGCCTACCTCGGCCAGGCGGCGCTCAACCTGCGCACCGACCTGAGCCGCCATGCGTTTTACGGCGCAAAGCTCGTGCTGCACTACGGCCTGCAGCTGCCCGGCGGGCGGTGGGAGACGGTGCCGCTTGGCGTTTACACGGTGGCCGAGGCCGAGCGGCGCGCGCTGTATGTGAGCATCAAGGCCTATGACAACATTCTGGCCTTGCAGCAAAAATACGATGGTACGACGATGCAGGGCACGGCCTATGCGCTGCTGGGGCAGATCGCGGCGGCCTGCGGGCTGACGCTGGGCCAGACCGAGGCCGAAATCGGCGCGCTGAACCCGAACGCTGCCCTTGTCTGCCAACTGAGCGGCGCGGACGGCCTGTCTACCTGGCGGGAGTGCGCCGCCGCTGTGGCACAGCTGGTGGGCGGCTTTGCGGCGGCGGACCGCGCGGGGCGGCTGGTGCTGCGCACCTTTGCCGAAAAGCCCTGTGCCGCGCTGACCGCGGCGGCGCGCAGCGAGGCGGCGGTCTCGGACTTTGCCTGCCACTACGCGGCGCTGAGCATCGAGACTGACGACGGCAGCTTTGCCGCGGGCCGCAGCCAGGATACCGGCCTGACGATGCGCATTTCCAACATGACGCTGGCCGAAAAGGGTCTGCCCGCCACACGGCAGCAGATCACCGACAACCTGTTTGCGGCGCTGCAAAGGCTGGACTACGTACCGGCCACCGTGACGATGCCCGGCGACCCGGCGTTTGAGCCGGGGGACCGCGTGGCGCTGCCGATGGAGGACGGCACTGCGCCCGAGATGCTCGTGACGCATTTCGTCTGGCGCTACCGCGGGCGGCAGACCTTAAAGGGCGTGGGCCGCAACCCTTACTTAGGCGGCACAACGGACGGCGCGACGGAAAAAGCGCTGCGCCGCTTACAGAACAGCGCTGAGAGCAAGCGGATCGTGTATTACAGCTTCACGAACCCGGCGGAACTGGCGGTGCAGACCGTGGAGACGCCCGCTGTGGCAATTGCCTTCACGGCGGTGGAGGAGACGAGCGCTATGTTCCTGGCGCAGCTGCTGCTGGACGCAGCGCCCGACACCGGCAAGGTACTGACGCTGACCGTGCGGTACTATATAAACGACGTGCCTGTGGAAAATTTTGCGCCGCAGCAGCGGCTGGAGACGGGCGCACACACGCTGGCGCTGTTCTACCCGTTTGCGTCGGTAGAGGCCGGGACGGTCACGCGGCTGTCGGTGCGGCTGACCTGCGCGGGCGGCACGGTGAAGATCGCGCCCTACGGCATCAAGGCCACCGTGACCGGGCAGGGCATGGCAAGCGAGACGCCGTGGGACGGCACGCTGGAATGTGAGGAGACACTGCTGCCGATTGCAATAAAAGCACGCAGCATCGATGTATAAAACGAAGGGAGCGGATGCAATGACCCTGCACGGTCATACGCGCATTGAACTGACCGATGTGCACACCGGCGCGGTGGAGGTGGTGGAGAGCGATAATCTTATCACCAACGCAGTGTCGGACATTTTTAATGGCTACGGCGGCAGCCTGAACAAGGCCATGCTGCTGTGGCGCGGCGACCAGGGGTACACGAATGCCCCGAAGGATCTGGTGACGATGTTTTACGGCGGCCTGCTGCTGTACGACACGCCGCTGGGCAGCGACCCGGCCACAGTGTTTGCCCCGGCGGGCGCGGGCGTTGTGGGCACGGCGATGGCCGGGCAGGTCAACGCGACCAAAAACACGGTGCGCGGCAGCGCCAACCTGACCGAGACGAAGATCGACCCGTGGAGCGGCGTCGTGACCTACGTCTATGAGTTCGCGACGAGCCAGGCCAACGGCATCATCGGCTCGGTCTGCCTGACCCACCCGATGGGTGCGTACTACTCCGAGATGATCGACGCGCCGGACGCGGCTTCCTGCAACGCGGACCGGCTCGGCTTTGGCGGGGCGCTGGGCGGTGACCAGCTGCTGACGGGCCTTTTGGCCAAAACGACCTACCCCACCGACGAGAAGGGCGTGCTGCTCTACGCCGACCCCGAGGCGGATGAGGCCGTGGCCGGGTATCTGAACGCCGACGAGGGCGTGCTGGAGCTGCGGCATCATGCGCTGGGTTTGAAAACGCTGGACCTGTTCCGCCGCGACCCCACCGGCCTGTGGGACAGCCTGCGGAGCACCGACACGCTGGATGTGGCGGACTTTTTGCAGGTGGATTCCTCCGCCGGGGAGGACTACTGCCGCATCTGCTTTGACGCGGAGGCGGATAAAATCTATCTGGTGTCTGCGCCGGAGGTTGACTACATTGACGCAACGGGCGTTGTAAAAATACGTGAGTACGACAGAAAAACGCTGGCGGCAAAGGACTACACCGTGCCGAACAACACCGGCGTTGATCTGCAGTCCTTTATCAGTGAGAACCGCGGCACGCCGCTGAACGGCACGGTCTACGGCGGCAGCCTTTACATGATCCAGGACCAGGCTGAGCAGATCTATCGCTTTCCGCTGGCTGACCCCACCGATGTGCAGGCCGTGACGATGCACGGCGACGACATGGCGTACCTGTCCGACGCCCACGACGGGCGGCTGTACTGCTACTACCGCACCCGCGCCGTGGTGCTGAACACCGGGAAGAACGAGCTGTTCTCCTGCGAGGCGGCGGGCTACGACAACACGACGTCGGGCTTTTCCACAACAGCGCCGGTGCTGGGCGAGCCGCTGACGCCGCTGCGCCGCTACTACGGCGACAGCCGCATCCGTACAGAGCGTGTGCTGCGGGCAAACTATCTGGCGACGATCAACGACCTGCCGAAGTCGGTGGAAAAGACCGCCGACAAGACGATGAAAGTCATCTACACCCTGCGCAGAGGAGGCTGAAGATGCAGCAGACAGGAATTTTTGCAGGCCGCACCGAGGTGCGCTGCCCCTACGCCCGCTGGGGCTGGACCCGCGGCGGGGGCAAGGTCTGGCACGGCGGGCTTGACCTGGCCGGGCTGGACGACGCGACGATCCGAATGCCCTACTATAAAGGCAAGCGCATCACGGGCCGCGTGACCCGGGCGCGTATCGTCACGGACAGGCGCGACAAGACCTGGGAATGGGGCTATTATGTCTGTGTTCAGCTGGACCGCGGGCAGACGCCCGACGCCGTGAACTTTTTGTATTTTGCCCACTGTGCGTCGCTTCTGGTCAAGGCCGGGCAGCGCGTGGCGAGCGGGGACGCGCTGGCTGTCATGGGCAATACCGGCAATGCGGCGCTGGCCGACCCGCCGTACAGGCACTGCCACCTGGAGGTGCGCGCCGCAGCGGGCGGCGTCGGGCTGGACCCGACGGTGTATGCGGGGTGTGAGAACGCTGTCGGCGTGTACGGCGCGGCGGGACGGATGCAGGTCATCACGGTGGGGCCGGTCACCCAGGGCGATGCGGACGCGGTTTTGGAAGTCTGCCGGGCCCGCGGGCTGGTGGATGCCGGACTGTACAGAAGCGAATGGAGGGATGCTTAATGGAGAAACGAAATCTGTTTGTCAGCGGCAAGGCCGTTGTGGCGGCGGTGTGCGGGGCGTTCACGGCAGCGTTCGGCTGGCTGGGCTGGCTTGTTGTGGCGTGGGCCGCCTGCATGGCGCTGGACTGGGTCAGCGGCAGCGCTGCCGCGGCCAGCAGGGGCGCGTGGTCGAGCGCCGCCGCCCGGGCCGGCATCTGGCACAAGGCCGGGATGGTGGTCGTTGTGCTGGTGTGTGCCCTGACCGACGCCGTGCTGGCGGTGGCCGTTGCCAACCTGCCCGGGCTGGGCCTTGAGGTGAACGGCGTGGTGCTGCCGGTGGTGCTGGTGTGGTATATTTTTACCGAGCTTGGTTCCATTGCCGAGAACGCCGCTGCCATGGGCGCACCCGTGCCCGGGTGGCTGGTAAGGATTTTGGCGCAGGGAAAGGAAGGGGCAGAAAAGTGAGGGGTGCAGCAGCGATGGCCGGAGGGGCTTTGCCCGTGAATGGGCGACAGCTTTGCCTTCCCTCAAGTGGGGGAAGGTGGCCCCGCAGGGCCGGATGAGGGATGAGCTTGCGAAAAGCAGAGCGCGAACGGGGAATCACCGCAGGGCTGCCCCTCATCCGCCCTCGGGCGGGGCCTCGGGCACCTTCCCCCAAGGGGGAAGGCTGACAACGTGAACCTGCGAGTCGGTAAAAAAGAAGGGTATCTGTCGCATGAACGGCAGATACCCTTTTTATTTTGCTTACAGGTAATTTTTCAGGTCGCTCTTGTTCGTGGCGCAGCGCTCGGCGGCCTCGCGGGTGATGCGGCCTGTGCTGACAAGGCGGGCCAGGTCGGCGTTCAAGCTGTGCATACCAAGGGCCGCGCCGGATTGCAGGATGCTCGGGATCTGGTAGCACTTGCCCTCGCGGATCAGGTTTGCGACGGCATCGGTGCCCACCAGAATCTCCGTGGCGGCGCAGCGGCCCTTGCCGACGGCCAGCGGCAGCAGCTGCTGGGTGATGACGCCGCGCAGCACGGCGGCCAGCTGGCCGCGGATCTGGTTCTGCGCACCGGCAGGGCAGACGTCGATGATGCGGTCGATCGTCTGCGCCGCGCCGATGGTGTGCAGCGTGCTCATGACAAGGTGTCCGGTCTCGGCAGCCGTGACGGCAGCGGAAATCGTCTCATAGTCGCGCATCTCGCCGACGAGGATGACGTCGGGGTCCTTACGCAGGGCGCTGCGCAGCGCCGAAGCAAAGCTGCGCACATCGGCGCCGACCTCGCGCTGGTGGATCAGCGAGCAGCGGCCCTGATAGACGTACTCAATGGGGTCCTCAATCGTGATGATGTGGTCGTTGCGCGTCTTATTGATGTGGTCGATCATGGCGGCCAGCGTGGTGGATTTGCCGCTGCCCGTGGGGCCGGTGACCAGGATCAGGCCGCGCGGCTCGTCGGCCAGCTTTGTCAGAACGGGCGGCATGGCCAGCTCCTCCAAGGTCGGGATGGAGTCGTTCAGCAGGCGCAGTGTGGCCGCGGCCCTGCCCTGCTGGTAAAAGACGTTCACACGGCTGCGGGTACCGTCGGGCGCGACAAGCGCAAAGTCTGCGTCGATGCGCTCCGATGTGATGGCCTCGCGGTGGGCCTCGTCCATCAGGCTCAAAATCAGTGAGCGCGTCTCTTCCGCCGAAAGCTGGACCGGTGCCTCCGCCAGATGCCCGTCGATGCGGAACATCAGCGGCAGCCCCTCGGAGATATGAATATCGCTGGCCTTGCTGTTCCGCGCCAGCGCGGTGAGCTCATGGATCTGCATGGCAGTTACTCCTCCCGTCACTCCTCATAGAACGTGATCTTCAGCAGCTCCTCGGGGGTGGTTTCGCCCTCGCGGACGAGCTGCAGGGCGGCCTCGCGCAGGCTCGTCATGCCCTGGCTGCGGCGGGCGGCCTCGGTCAGCTGCGCCTGCGTTGCCCCGGCAGAAATCAGTTCGCGCAGCTCACGGTTGATGATGACCAGCTCGTGGATGGCGATACGCCCGCGGTAGCCCGTGCCGTTGCACTGGGTACAGCCCGTGCCGCGGCGCACAAACGGGATGTCGGGTCCTAAATAGGTGCGCTCCTCCGCCGTGACCGGCATCTGCTTTGCGCAGTGCGGGCAGACGCGGCGCATCAGACGCTGAGCCACGAGGCCCGCGACGGAGTTTGCGACCATGTACCGCTCGACACCCATATCCTCCAAACGGACAATGGACGACAGTGCGTCGTTTGTGTGCAGCGTTGAGAAAACCATGTGGCCCGTGATGGCCGCACGCACCGAGATGGACGCTGTCTCGGCGTCGCGCGTCTCGCCGACCATGATGACGTCGGGGTCCTGGCGCAGCAGGGCGCGCAGACCGCTCTCAAACGTCAGGCCGGCAATGTTGTTGACCTGCGTCTGGTTGATGCGGGCCAGGTTGCGCTCCACGGGGTCCTCGATCGTCGAGACGTTGACCTGTCGCTCGGCAATCGTCTGCAGGACCATGTACAGCGTCGTCGTTTTGCCGGAGCCTGTCGGTCCGGTCAGGTAGACGATGCCGTTCGGGCGGTTCAGCAGCGGCAGAAAGCGCTTGTAGGTCTCGTCGTTCATGCCGAAATGGCTGGCATTTTTGATGTAGGTGTTGCTGGACAGAATACGCAGAACGGCCTTCTCGCCAAAGACCGTCGGCAGGATCGAGACACGGACGTTGACGTCGGGGCCGGTCTCGAGGCGTGCGCGGAAGTGGCCGTCCTGCGGGATGCGGTGCTCGGCAATGTCAAGGTTCGACATGATTTTGATACGCGCGATCAGCGGCTGGTGCAAAGCACGCTGCAGCGTCACATAGTCAATAATGACGCCGTCGATGCGCATACGGACCTTCGTCTCGCCCTCGAACGGCTCGATGTGAATATCCGACGCCGTCGTCGTGACGGCACGCTGCACGAGGCTGTTCAGCAGACGGATGATGGGCGCGTCGAGGTCGCCGCCCTCGGCAGTCATGTCGATGGCCAGATCCTCGGTCTGGGCGGCGGCCATGTCGCTGTCGTTGGCGGTGCGGGCCGCCTTGCGGGCGCTGACCTCGGCGTAATAGTAGCGGATGGCGCGGCGCAGCGGCTCCAGCTCGGCCAGCACGATCTCCGGTTCGAGGCCGGTCAGCTGGCGGATGTCCTCAAGGGCGTAGTAGTTCAGCGGGTCGTTGGCGGCAATCGTCAGCGCGCGCGGACTCTGCGCAATCGGCAGCATATCGTACTTCTGCGCAAGCTCCTGCGGTACCTTTTCAACAGCGGTCACATCGACGTTGGTGTGCTCAATGTCGATCATTGTAAGCTGGAGGCGCTGGGCCAGTGCCTCCAGGACCTGACGCTCATTGACGTAGCCAAGCTCCTGCAAAGCCTGGCCGACGCGCAGGTCGCGGTGCTCTTTCTGGTAGGCAAGGGCGGTGTTCAGCTGGTCGGGCGTGATATAGCCGAACTCGATCAGAACGTCGCCGAGGCGGATATTTTTCACGGCTGTACGCCTCCTTTGTCACAGAGGATCACGTTCAGGGATACATTGAACGCCGTGGCCGTCACGGCGCTGCCGTCGGTGTCGGCGAAGCTGCGGGTATCGATGGAGAAGGATACAAGCTGTACGGACGGGTAGTTCGCGGCCAAGTCGTCCAGCATCGAAAGAAAATCACTGTCCTCGCCCGTGCAGCAGAAGCTGATCGCCACGCTGCGGTAATAGCCCGGCTGGTCATAGTCCAAGATGAGGTCGGAGGCTAAGATCTGCTGCAAAATGGCGTTGCCCTGGGCCGTCGTGTCGGCGGTGTCAGCGGTGATGCTGTCGTCGTCACCGGCAAGGGCGGACGCGGCTGCGCTGGGGGCAGCGCTCTGTCCGGCGTTCTCACTGGCGGTATAATAGGTAAGGCTCTGGGTCACGGGCTCGCCGATGGTCAGCGAGTCGGGCTGTAAATTGTGGTTCAGCTCCAGGCTTGTCACCAGCGTGTCCAGCTCGTCACTGCTCAGCAGGCTGTAGTAGCTGGCGTTGGCGGTCTGCAGTTCGCCCCAGTTGTTGTTTTTCTCGGCGGCGTAGGTGCCGGCCAGCATGATCGTATCCTGCATGGAGGTCTGGGCGTCCTGCGCCTCGCGCAGATCGGCGTCGGCCTGCTGGTGGTTCTCAATGCCCGGAATCAGCAGGAACCGGACAAAAAGCACAACGAACGCCAGCATCAGAACGACGTACAGCAGAATTTTATCGCGCTTTGTCATTGGTGCAATTTCCATAGCGCCCTCCTTTACTGCTGCGGCGCTGCCAGCACACAGCGCAGATCGATGGAATAGCCGTCGTCATCGGCCTTGTAGCCGGTGTAGCTGACGGTGGAAAACACCCCGCAGTTCTGCAGGGAACGGATGTAGGCCGGAATGTCGATGACCTGGGAGGAGTTCGCGTTAAAGAGCAGCTCGCCCGTCGATGCGTTGTAGTCGGTGAACTGGATCGTGATGCCGGACCCGCCGGCAGCCTCGACCCGGTGCAGCAGACTGCTGGTCACGTCGGGGTAGCTGTTCAGCAGCTCGGTCATCCCGTCGGAATAGTCGGTCAGTGAGCGGAACTGCGCCGCAGACTCGGAATCCTGCGTTGCGGCGCGGTATGGCTCGGTATTGTCGCTGCACCAGTTCAGGATGTCCTCCCGCTGGCTTTTCAGCATCGAGGTGTGCAGCGTCAGCACACCCCAGCCCAGCATGGAGACAGCCACGACAGCAAGGCCGGGCACCAGTGTCCGCAGGCCCTGGCTGCGGGACTCCGACTTGGCCGCACCGGCGGCCTTCTGCCAGCGCAGATAAAAGTTGTTCTGTTTCATAGCCATAATGATAAGCCCCCGGGGCAAGTATTTGCAGGTAAAAATCAGCGTGCGATCAGGTTGCCCGCCGCGTAGAGCACATCGGCCAGCGCGGTGCCGGACGGCAGCTTGACGGTGGGTGAATCCGGGAAGCGGTCCACCTGCAGGCCCAGCGCCTCACAGCCCGGGCGGCAGACCGCAAGGTCGTCCGCCGTGGAGCCGGCAAAGCAGACCGTCTCAATGCGGTGCTCGCTCTTGCTGGTCGTGTGGAACTGGATCAGGCCCGAGAGCTTCTGCGCGATCTCGGTGCCGGACTCCGCCGAACCGCGCGGGTTGAACAGGCGGCTGCGGGTCGAGTAGGTGTACTGCCCCTGCACAAACAGGCAGGCAGAGATCGTGTCATCGTCAAATTGCAGCAGCACGAAGGTTTTCTGCTGCAAATCGGGGATCGTGCGCACGGCTTTGATCGGCGCGGCCAGCCCTAAGTCGATGCTGTACAGCTTGAAGCCAACGGCCTTGGCCAGCGCGTCGTACCCGGCAATGACGCTCTGCTCCACGCGGGTGGCCAGCACGGTATCCACGCGGGTCTTGGCATCGCGGGAGAGCAGCATGTAGTCGTCCAGCGGAGCCTTGACCTCGGCGCCGCCGCTGGCAAGCTCATGGGAGAGCACGGCCATCCGCTTTTTCTCGCTCATGGCGGGCAGCGTCAGGATGCGGTGCATGAACTGGCTGCCGCCTGCAATCAGCGCCACGCGGTTCATCGGCAGCTTGTTGGCGGTGAAAAACTCTTTGAGCGCGGCGGTCAGGTCCGCCTCGTTTGTGATGACGCCGTTGATCAGGCAGCCCTCGGGCAGCTCGGTCTGGGCGGCGGCGACAACGCGCGCCCCGCTGCCCGTGGGCGTGCCGACGGCGGCATACACCGTGCGGCTGCACAGATATAAAGAGGTAAGAAGTGCCATGGTGGGCCTCCGAATGGATAAAATATAAACAGAAAAAGGAGCTGCAGTGATGAGGCTCTCTCCCCCACCCGCTGCGGCGGGAGCCCCCTCGCAGAGGGGGCCAGGGAACTTGCCTCCCTCTGCGAGGGAGGTGGCCCGAAGGGCCGGAGGGAGAGAAGCTGCCGGGAAAATCCCTTTTCAGGGTTGACGGTGGTTCCTTTAAATCGCACCGCTCGACGCGCCGATGGTGCCGTAGGACTGGTAGATGGGCACGATGACCGCGGCCACGACGCCGCCGACCACGAGACCCATAACAACGATCATAACGGGCTCCAGCAGCGTGACAAGGCGCTTGGTCGCCATCTCGGCCTCATAGTCGAGTGTCTCGCTGATGGTCGCCAGCAGGCTGTCCAGCTTGCCGGTCTCCTCGCCGACAGCGACGGAGGAGGAAAGCTTCACTTCAAAACCGTCGATGCCCGCAATCGCCTCCGACAGGCTGTGGCCTGCGCGGATGCTGTCCAGCGCGTCACCGAACTGGCTCTCGATCCAGCGGTTTCCGATGGCGTCGCGTGCCGCGGCCAGTGTCGTGATGATGGGCACGCCGCTGCCGTACAGGTTGGACAGCGTGCTGGCAAAGCGCGCCGTGCAGATCTTGCGGTTCAGCACGCCGACCACCGGCGCGTGCAGGATGAAGCGGTCCCACTGGCGGCGGACCTTCGGCTGCGCCAGCAGGAGCTTGCCGCCAAAGACGATGAGCGCCGCCACGACGAGCAGCACCGGCCAGTTGGCACCGACAAAGTCACTGACGTCAAACAGCAGCTGGGTCAGGAACGGCAGGGTCTCCATCTGGTCAAACATCGGTTTGAACTGCGGCAGAACAAAGGTCATCAAAATCGCAATAACGCCGACGATCAGCACGGACAGGATAATGGGGTACATCATGCTGTTGCCGACCTGCTGGTTCATCTTGTGCTCGCGCTCATAGTAGGTCGCCATGCGGGCGCAGGCGTGGTCGATGCTGCCAGTGCCCTCGGCGCTGCGGATCATGGCCAGCAGCAGGGTAGGGAACGCGGGTGCGCAGGACTCCATCGCATCGGACAGCGGCACGCCCTTGCGCAGCTCGCTCAGGATGGCCTCGTACAGGGCCTTCTGGCGGGCGTCGATGGTGCGCTCGTCCGCCATGATGCGGAACGCACGCACCAGCGGCACACCGGCAGTCAGCAGGGTGCCCAGGTTGCGGCAGAAATCCGCCAGCACGGCGGTTTTCAGCGGGCGGAACGTCGCGTGGGCCTTCTGGGCCTCCTGCGCGTCGGTCATGTACAGGCCGTCATTGCGCAGCTTGGCGTAGAGCGCCTCCTCGCTGGGGGCCTCAAGCAGTCCGCGGACGGTCTTGCCCTTCTCATTGGTGGCAGTATAACGAAAACGTGGCATGAGGGAGATTCCTCCGAAAACAGGTTAAAAACTTTCAGATTGTCGAAAAACTCTTGTAGGGGCGAGCATTGCTCGCCCGTGCCCGTTTGCTTTGTAAGACAACTGTCCCGGAAAAAGCGTTGCTGCGGTAAGTTGACGGGCGACCAATGGTCGCCCCTACACACGCAATAAGGCAAGAATGCAATTTTTTGACGGTCTGAACTTCACAAAAACGCGCAGTACCATTCCAAAACGGGCCCGCCAAACAGCATCGCGATCACGATGCCCGCACACAGAAACGGGCCGAAGGCGAAGTGGTCCTTCTTCCCTGCTTTTTTGGCGGCCAGCAGGTATATGCCGTACATACCGCCAAAAACAATGCCGAAAAACATCGCCAGCAGCGTATTCTGCCAGCCCAGGAACAGCCCGGCGGCTGCCATCAGCTTGATGTCGCCGCCGCCGAACGCGCCGTCGATGACAAGGCAGAGCAGAAACATCGGCACACTGACGCAGAGCGCACCGATGACGTGCGGCAGCCAGTCGGCAGGGGAGAGCAGCACGCTCACCGCGCCGCAGACCGCCAGCGCCAGATTCAGCCGGTCCGGGATGGTCTGCGTCTCGGCATCAATGAGCGAAACGCTCAGCAAGATCCCGCAGACCGCCAGCGCCAGCAGCGCGGCCCAGCTCATGCCGAACAGCCCGCCCGGCAGGGCGTAGGCAGCGCCGTACCGCCAAGTGCAGCCCAGCGCCAGCACGCCGCCCAGAAGCTCCACCAGCAGGTACCGCGCCGGAATGTGCGCACCGCAGTGGCGGCACCGCCCGCGCAAGAATAACCAGCTGAACACAGGCACTAAGTCCGGCGCACCCAGCGTGTGGCCGCACTGCGGGCATACGCTGCGGCCCTTCAGCGGGTCCATGCCCCGCGGCAGCCGCCACGCGACGACGTTCATAAAGCTGAACAGCGCCGCGCCCAGCAGAAAACGAATGAGTCCCAACAGAAGCTCAAGCAGCAGCATGGCCCACCCCCGCGCCGTATTGCAGCCGGTCCTCCGCGCGGAAAACGCGGTAACCGCCGTCGGCATCATAGATGGCGTACATGCCGTTCTCCTGATACAGGAGCCGCTGCACGGTGTAGCCGTTCGGGTCGATCTGCAAAAGCGTCACTGTGCCGGGCAGTGAGCCCAGCGTGCGGATTTCCTCGGCGATGCCATCCGCAAAGCCGTCCGCGCTTGTCTGGTCGGCGAACGTCTGCCCGGCGGAGTAGCACTGGGCAGACACGGCACTGGCCGCCAGCCACGCAGCCTTGACCTGAGCCAGGGCCTCCCGCGCACGGGCCTGATAGCGCAGCTCCGCCGCGCCGGTCACAATAGTATACAGGACAGCGCCCAGCGCCAGCAGTACGGCGAGCTTTTCCGCAAACGCAGCTTTGGCCCAGCGTTCCCCGGTATGGCGCAGCCATGCGCCCAGTCGTGCTGCCAGCATTGTTACACATCCTCTACCATATAATAACACGTTATTTAGTATAGCGTGCCGGGCCTGTATTTGCAAGGAATTTCGCGAAAAAAACTCTGCTTTTTGTTCAAAGATAACGGAAATTATGGCGAAATCGTGCACAACCTGCCGCTGACCCACTATATTTGGTGTAAATTTGCTGAAATCTCGCGGGATTTGTTGCGAAAACGTCACATTCCGAGTATAATGACAATATATATAATCTGGTATTGTGTCTAATTGTAACCTTTCACCGGAGAAACGACGGGAGCATCTATGGTGCAGTACAATAAAAATATAAAAAACAAAAAGAAAGGCTTTACGCTGGTGGAGCTGATGGTCGTTCTGGCTATCACGGCCATTCTGGCGGTGCTGGTCGGCGGCGGGCTGATCGCCTACACGCGGCTGGCCCGGTTTGAAAAGAACGAGGCCAACGCCCGCACGCTGTTCCAGACGGTGCAGATCTCCCTGACCCGGATGGAGACGGCGGGGGAGCTGGATGCGTTCCGCCAGCAGGTCATGGAGGAGGGCAGCACGGGCGACCACTTCCAGAACGACGTCACCGTGACCGACGCGGACGGCAAAACCCTTGTGAGCCGCACCAAGACCGAACTGGACCAGAACGTGGCCGCGCTCTACTATGACCGCACGGGCGCTGCCGCGGGCAACCATAACGCGCTGGTGGAGCGGCTGCTGGGCGATTACATCTACGACGCCTCGCTGCTGAATGCCTCGATCTGCGTCGAGATCGACGTGCAGAGCGGGCAGGTCTACTCGGTCTTTTACGATACCAAATCCGATAAGCTTCGCTTCAATCAGGACGGTGCTACGAATATTTATGACCGCAGCTATGACCACCGCCGCAATAACACCCTTGTCGGCTACTACTCTGCCGAGGACCGCGTCAACGTTGTGCAGCTGGTGCAGACGAAGCTGAAGGTCAAGAATCCCCGCCTGACGAACGGCGAGACGCTGACCCTGAGCTGGAGCGGCAACTCCAGCCTCGGCGATCTGGACACCTCCTACACGGCCACGGCCTACGCAGCCGGGGACACCGGCGACAACCGGAAGCCGCTGTTTACCATCACGATCAAGCGCGACACCGCGGGTGCGGCAGATGATAACAAGCAGGTCATCACCAAGATGCCTGTTACGATTTATACGTATAATGATGCGGGCAATCATACGGAAACCAAGAAAGAACTCTACTTTCCGCTAAGCTACAACAAGGGCAGCTTTGTGCTGACGCTGGACGCCATGGCGGACGCGGCGCTGCTGCGCGCGTGTGAGAACAGCGCTGACGTTGCCGCCACGAGCCTGTACAGCATCACCCGCCTGCTGAACGACCCGAAGGACATCTACATTGCCATGCGCGCCGAGCCGCGGGAAAACTACAGCGACACCTACACAGCCAGCAAAGAGGAAACGACGAACGAGGAAAACACCCTGCTGGCCAAGGGCGGCACGGCGAAAGAGGCCGACCTGAAATATTTCCGCCATCTGTACAACCTGCGCTGGTCTGCGGATTGGAAGATTGCCGACAAGGGCACCTACACGCTGACCCCCCAGGCCAGCAACAGCACCGGCCTGAACTGGACGGGCGGCGGCGTCACGGTCTACTGCGCCGCGGGCGCATGGCCTGCGGCCAAGGTGCCGTCCCTCAATGACCCTGTCGCCTGGCCGACGATCCCGGAGCTGGGAGAAAATATCGTACTTACGAGCAAAAAAACGGGTCTTACAACCCAAACGACCCGTGTGCCCATCCTCAATCTGCAATTGAGCAGCAAGTCCGTTGCAAAAACCGGCAAGGCAGAGAAGGACGTGCTGGCCGACCACTATGTCGGCCTTATCGGCGAGAACAAGGGCAAAATTTCTTACGTCACACTGCGCGACCCGGACATTCAAGTCAACGTCAAGACCGAGACCGTCGCCGACGGTGCGCTGCCGAACGAAAACCAGCTCAAGCTGACCGCAACCAAATTCGTCACGGCGCTGGAGGATACCGACGACGAGAACTGGCGCGATGTGCGTGCTGTCGGCGCACTCTGCGGCGTCAACACCGGCACGCTGGAAAACTGCGCCCTGACCCGCGGCACGAACTCCTCGACGAGTGCGCTGGTGGCCGCGGCGCTGGCGTTTGACAACAAAACCACCGCAACGCAGCGCAAAGCACAGACGCAAAACGCTGGCAGCAAAAGCTATACCTATTATACAGACGAGCCGCGCGGCATTGGCGGTCTCGTCGGCGTTGCCATACCCAAAGCCGATTCCGTCATGCAGGACCTGACCGTTGCGTCGGACGTGACGGTGGCGGGTCTGCTTGTGGACGAGAACACGAAAAACGTTACAGACATAGCGGCAGACCAGCAGGCCGAGAAGGCCCGCTACGCTGCCGCGGCAGCCGAGCCGGGTGAAAAGAACTCCCTCTGGCGCAGCGTCGGTGTGGGCGGCGTGTTCGGCACGGTGGACGCGGCCCAGATGAAAACAGACAGTAAGACGAACATCGTCAACAACGGCTTTGTGACCGGCAACGGCTTTACGGGCGGCATCGTCGGCAACCTGTTTACGACAGGCGCAAATACCAGCACGCCGAGCCTGACGGGCCTGAGGAACAACGGCACGGTCAGCGCGGGCGCCAACTATAAGGGCGGTACCGAGGGCAAAGCGCGCAGCCTGGTGCTGGGGCAGTTTTTCGGCGGCATTGCGGGCTACGGCAGGGGCGTGACCCTGCAAGGCTGCGAAAGCGTGACCCGCAGCGACCTGACCGAGACCCAGCTCAAGGAGCAGGTCGAGGCGGGCTTCGACAGAAAAACCGGCACATTGACCGACGCCAGCCCCCTCAAGGGCGATTTCGTCGGCGGCCTTATCGGCTACGGCAAGGATATTACGCTGGACAACTGCAAGACCGGCAAGGGCTACGTGCTCGGCAGCCGGTTTGTGGGCGGTCTGGCCGGCGGCTTTACCGGCAGCGGCGTACACATACAAAAGAACGATACGAACAGCAGTGACGTCTTTGGCAACCGCTACGTCGGCGGCATCGTGTCGGTCAACGGCAGCAACAGCAAAATCAGCGGCATGACCAATACGGGTCTGGTCGCGGCCTTTGGAAAGAACGCGGCCTACGTCGGCGGCATCGTCGGCGTCAATGATGCCGACTGGGGCGGCAGTGAAGCCCCGAAAGCCACAGCCACCGTGCAGAACTGCGCCAACCGTATGTCCGGCGACAACGCCACCGACACCCGCCGCATCAACCTGCTAAAGAAGCTGAACGGCTACGCCGACTACGTCGGCGGCATCGCGGGCTGCAACGGTAAAAACGGCGTTGTGACGTGGGATGAGAGCGGTACCCCGACGCTGGGTGCCATCCTGTACGGCAACAACTACGTGGGCGGCGTGGCCGGTTATAACGATGAAAAGGCGACGATCTCCAACACCTCCGGCCAGAACCTGACCATCAGCGGCCAGATCGTGGCGGCGGGCAAGGCTGTCGGCGGCATGATCGGCCTGAACTGCGCGCCGGAACTGCCCTCCGCCACTGTGAAGGTCAGCCGCGTGGCGGGTCAGCAGCTTGTCGGCGGCGTCATCGGCGCCAACCTGCCGGTGGGCGGCTTCACTGTGGCGGACGACGGCGCGTTTATAACAAATGTGGCCTCGGGCCGCGTCGAGGCCGACGCCGTCGCGGGCGGCATCATCGGCTACAACCGTTTGCTGGCGGACAAGCCCGCAGGCGTTACGCTGGCGGCGCTGCTGCCGACGATTGACAAGAGCACCGGCGTGCTGACCGACAGCACCGACGCGCAAACGGCGGGCGGCGAGGTCATCCTTGCCAACTTCCAGAACAAGCTCAACCTGCAGGCCGACATCTACGTCGGCGGCATCGTCGGCGCAAACGACGCCGACACGAAGCTGACGATTCAAAATGCAACCAACGGCGATACGCAGAACGCCCTGTCCGTCGGCGGCCTGAACCCGTCCAACGGCGCGTTTAAAAACGGCATATCGCTGAACGCGCTGGCCGATGGCCGCTATGACTTTGGCACCGCGCGCGGCGCACTGGCGGGCGGTATCATCGGCTATGCCACACCCAACACGAAGCTGGAAAACTGCATAAACTACGGCACAGTGGCTCACAAGTGCGCCGCGGGCGGCTTTGCGGGCTGGAACGAGGGCACGATCACCGGCGGCAGCATGGCGGCGTCCCTCGGCAACCGTGAAACCGGGTATACTTATCTGGGCGGTGTTGCGGGCGTCAACGGCGGTCTTATTCAGTCTGCCTACCCGGCGCAGGGCTGCGCTGTGCGCGGCGACAGCTGTGTCGGCGGCATTGCGGGCGTCAACCTGAGCGGTGACGCCAAGGCAAGCAAGGGCCTCATCATCTGCACAGAGAACAACAGCACTGGCACGGTGGAGGCCAACCAGTACGCGGGCGGCGTGGCCGGTGCCAACGTCGGCAGCATTTCGCTGTCCGGTCAGCTGCAAAGCAGTGTCACCGCCAACAAGTATGCGGGCGGCGTGACCGGTATCAATACGAAGAACGGCATATATACAGGCCGCATTTACGGCACTGAAAACGCCACCGGCGCGGTCAGTGGCAGCGTCACTGCCGCCAACTACGCGGGTGGTGTAGCCGGTACGAACAGCGCCGAAATCACCCGTGTGGAGAACCGTGCCTCGGTGCGCGCCAGCACAAAATATGCGGGCGGTATTGCGGGCGTGAACGACGAGGGCGGTACGATCAGCCATTGTAGCCATGCGTCCGGCACGGTCTACGCCACCAACGGCGAGGCGGGCGGCATCGCGGGCAATAATAATAAAGACGCGCTGATTGAGAATGTGCAGGTCAGCGCCGCCGTCACCGCGGCCAACGGCACGGCGGGCGGCGTCACGGCCACGAACTTCGGCATCATCGGCCAAGACAGCGGGCTGGAAAACAACAGCAGCGTAAGCAACTGCACGATCACCGGCACATCGGAGAGCATCGGCGCTGTTGCGGCGTACAACGGCAAGCACGCGACCATCCGCAATGTAAAGCTGGCGGAAAACGCCAACGTGCAGTTCAGCACCCCGGCGGTCACCATCGGCGGCCTTGCGGGCATGAACGAGGGCACCGTAACCGGCTGTCAGGTCGAAAACGGTGCGCTGGCGCTGAACGACGGTCTGCGCGCGGGCACCAACACCGTCACGCTGGGCGGCGCGGTGGGCCGCACCACGAAGGACGGCACGGTCAGCAGCACCGACGTTCTGCTGGACCTTACACAAAATCTTGATAAATATACAAATTTGGGCGGCGTCGCAGGCCAGAACGACGGTACCCTGGATCAGTGTACCTATTCCGGCGCGATGGGTGGCAGCGCGGACACGGACGGCCTTGTCTCCGACGGTGCACGCAGCACCGGCAGCACGGTGGGCGGCATTGCCGGTCTGAACAACAGCACAATCACCGGCTGTGAGGTCAAATACATCAAACTGCAGGTCAGCGGTATCAGCAACATCACCACGACCCAGACTGCAGACGAAAAGCTCGCCAGTGCCAGCCATGTGGGCGGCATTGCGGGCCGCAACAATGCCGAAATCGCCAACAGCTATGTCGCCACCGAGCGCAGCAGCGGCGCGGGCAGCATCATCACGGCGCGTTACGGCTTTGTGGGCGGCGTTGCGGGCTCCAACAACGGCACTATCAAGGGCAGCGGCAGCAAAAAAGCGCTGGTCAGCGACGAAGAAGTAAAACCCGCCCTTGTTGCACAGGTTAAAAATTGGCTGGGCGCGGCAGATGCCAATGCCGGCATCAACAGCATGGCGGCAGAGCTGACCACAGGCAAGACCTACGCGGGCCTCAAGGGTGTTGACACTGTGACGGACAATGGCTACACGAACGTTTACAACAACACAGGCCTTGCCGCCAATGATCTGCTTGTCGCCCTGCGCGGCAGCAACAACAGCGAGACCGTCCGTGCCGCCGGTTATCTGGGCGGTCTGGCAGGCTTTAACTCTCTCCGCGGTACAATCGACACTTCCGCCACCGGCAAGTGGTTTGTCTATTCTGACAATGCGACAACGGCATCCACCGTCGGCGGTATTGTCGGCCAGAACGAATCCAACGTCACAGACAAAAGCGTGCTGGACACTGTGGTAAACTGTGCCGCCGTGCGCCGATTTACGCGCGTGTTTGATGGGGCTAAGAACAAGGATGATACAGACGATGACAACATTTACAAGAGCGAAAATCGTGTTGTTGTCCATGTGGGCGGTGTCATTGGCCAGCAGCAGAACCGCAGCGATGACCGGTGGTCTGTCAGCAAGGTAGTCAACTGCGGCAGTGTGTTCAACAGCCGCTCGGCCAACGTGGGCGGCGTGATCGCCTATTGGCTGGACTACGGCGGAACCGTGCAGAAATGCTTCAATTTTGGCAAAATCATAACAAACACGAACGACAAAAACAGCGGTTACGGTGCAGTCGGCGGTATTGTCGGCTTTATTGACCAGCCTATTTCCGGCGGCACCACAAATGTGCTTTCCTGCCGTAACTACGGTCAGATTTGGTATGATTCAAACGGCGCAAATGACTGTGCGGGCATTATCGGCAAAATCGAGATGAAGAAGGTCACCGATATTATGACGCTGAACATCATCGACTGCGTCAATAGCGGTGCAATCAAGGCAGCGTCGCAGGCAGTCGGCATTCTGGCATGGATCGGCCCGTACGACAAGGGAAATATTGATTATGTTACAGTAAATATTGACCGCTGCCGAAACCTTAATACAGACTTTACGTGTAGCAGAAAAATCGGCATTGTTGGCAGCCGCGGTAATGGCTCTGGGTCGAATAAAGCAACCAATGTCACAAACTGCTTTGCGACGGTTGGTACAGATTGGTTCCCGATTGCCTATTTGCGCCTGAGTGGCGAGAATGTCACCGGCCACGGCAACTATTATATTGAAAATTCCTACGATGCAGGCAAGAGCTTCTTTAAGAATGATTCCCGTAAACTGACCACAGAAAAACCGAACAGTACAACAGGTAACTGGGAGAAAGCGGATGAGCAAGGAAGTGACAAGGCCTACAAGGAGACATATTGGAATCCGTCCTCGGGAAAAGTAAAAGCACACCGTCTGTACATAGGCTATAACGTCACTGATAAAACAACCTATCCTTATATTGCGTTCCTGCCCGCTTTGGCAAAGGATGGGAACGGCGCAGCGTACAGTCTGTGGTGGATGCGAGGCACTACTTCTACGGATCAGGATGCCAAACCAAACTCTGCCTATATCAAGACCGACGGTAAGAAAGCCTACATTTACGATGATACCGGCGCGGGCGATGATACCAATCCCGGCAACCAGAGAGCGACTGTGATGCTGCAATTCGGCGAAGCCGCGAACAGTACGAAATCGGACGTTGATATTACCGACATCACCGACGAGGTCATCCAGAACTACTATAAGTACGTGCTGGACAGCACCAAACCCGCCAAGCCGGAAAAAATCCGCGTCAAGGCCAGCCAGGTGCAGGACGCGGACAACAACGTCTATGGCCGCTACGAGGTTACGTGGGAAGCGACCGATACGGACGCCAGCCCCGCCTCCTATTACCGTGTGGAGATTCTGCCCTGCGATGCCGCAGGCAACATCACCGGGGTCGCCTACCTGACCGCTGACGTCTACCAGCGCAGCTATACCTTTGTGGCTGATAAAGAGTGGACGGGTAACTTCGTCGTGCGTGTAACGCCCTACAATACCAACGACGACCCGAAGCAGCCTGATAACCCCAACACCAGCGCCGTGCAGACCTTTATGCACGCCCTGCCGACACCGGAGATTGAGTTCCGGCTGGTCAAACGCGTGAACGGCGGCTTTGACTGGAATCAGTGCCAGACGCCAGATTACCCGGGGATGCAATTCAATTATGAAGTTGTCGCTGTGCTGAAAAACTACACCGAATACCCGACAGACGAGGCATGGACCGTCAAGCTGACCGATGGAACGAATACTTATTATTTCAGCAGACAGAATGGCAAGCAGTACATCCGCCTGACCAAAAATTTGGAACGCACTTTGACGCTTACGGCGCTGGCAACCCCGGACAACAGCAGCAGTACAAAGTATCTGCGCTCGGCCCAGTACAAGTCAGAGACCTATCTCCCGTCCCAGTGGCGAGACAATCCGGGCTCTGCCAAGGACGAGGACGGTCTGCCGCTGGGCACGCTGAACAAGGACGGCAACACGGAGTTTGTGACCTACACCGGCCAGACAGCGGAGAGCTTTGAAGCAACCGTGAAGTTCAGCTTTACCCCGAAGGTCAAGAGCGACAGCAGCGAGCACGGCAGCCCGACCTACCGCGTCATGCTGCTGGCAAAATATCTGGGCAATGACGAAGTCAACGGCGTATCTTTGAACGGCCAGTACATCACGCTGGCCGCGCGGGAAAGCATTGTGACAGAGTCTCCCGTCACCTTCAACCTGAACAGCCTGCCGTCGGATGCTATGACGAACTACACCGACTTCCTTGTTGTCGCGGTGCCCGTCACCAGCGGCAAGGGCGATATGAAGTATCGCTGGGATGCCACGGCGGACGAAGTGTCCGCAGCCATCGCCAGCCATGCAAACGACACCAGCAAAGAAATCTGGTGGAAGAACGGCTATGAGATCGTCCGCACGGGCGAGCACAGCTATACCTATGCCCATCTGACGCCGCTCTGCTTCTCCGACGTGAACCGCACCGATAACCCGGAATGGGCTAAACAGGCCACGCAGACGACCCCGCAGATCATCTTCAAGCAGCTGAACCTGAATGTCCTGAAAGCCCCGACGCTGGCCGAAACCATTGAGGACGGCGTAGTGGATGACAAGAATCAGCTGACCTACACGTTCAAATGGACACAGGACGACATGCAGGCCACTGACGCAGCCCCCGTCTACCAGATCAAGCTCTACGGCCTGTTGACGGACGAGAACGGCAATGTGACCGGTCAGGAGCAAATTGCGCTGAAGGACGGCGTCACCCTGACGCCGACACAAGATGGCAACAGCTTTACCCTGCCTGTCAACGTGGATACCATGCTGGCCAACGGCAGCGACAGCTGGCGCTATGACAAGGTCCGGCTCGAGGTCACCCGCGTGGCGGCAGCCGACACCGATGAAATCGGCGCGTCCGCTGTGGCGGATTACAGCGTTAAGCAGCGCCTGCCCGGCATCAGCGCGCCGAGCTCCATCACCCGCGTCAACGGCGAGACCGACAACGCGGATGCCCTGCTCTACACGGTCAGCTGGTCGCCGTCCGACGACGAGCGCATTGACCACTATGACCTGTGCGTCGTCGATGACGGCGGCAATACTGTGCTGACGCTGCCCACCACGGGCAACGTCGGTAGCCTGACGCTGGATCTGGAGCAGTATCAGGGCAAGACATTGCGCTTCCGCGTCATTGCCCGCCGCAAGGCTGGTAGCGATACCTGCTTTGACGGCCCGGACGGCGCGTTGAGCCAGTCCGAGACCATCGTCAGCCGCGCCGCTGCGCCCAAGGTTACGGCCAGCAGCTTTGCGCCCGACAGCCCGAATCAGGAGACGTTCCTGAACGACCTCAAGCTCAACATGACGCTGGACGCAGCCGCACAGGGCAATGTCTACTTTACCGGCTATATCTTCAGCGATGTGGCCAACTATACAAAAATTGCCAAACTGGCCGAGGCTTGGCAGGACGAAGGCACCGGACAGGCCAAGTACGAGGCCCAGCAGGAGCTGACCAAAGCACTGGACGAGATGCTGGCCAACGGCGACGCCGAGCTGGTCATCCCGAAGGACAGCCGCACGGTGGGCGGGAGCGCCAGCGTCAACGACAACACCGCCAGCTATACCTTTGTGCCCGACGGCAACGGCTTTACGCTGACGCCCGACCATGCAAAACAATACCTGCTGCCCGCGGTGCGCGTTATGCCCACCGACGGCAGGACAGCGTCGAACTGGTTCTACATCCTGCAGCAGGATACCAAAGCGGCACAGCTGCCGGCCATCACGCTGGACGCCCCCGTGGACGAACCGGAACGCGCACTTGGCAATGCCGTTTACAAGCAGGAAGTCAACCTGTACAACGACCCCGAGTTTGCCGTCGAGCGCGGTAAGGCCTCGCTGGAGCTGCGCCGCTTTACGGTGGAGTGGACCGCGGTGAACAAGTACACCCAGACCGACGGCACGGTGCGCAACCTGACAGACCGCTACAGCTTTACCGTCACGCCGCGGGGCAAGGACAAAACGCCCTACAGCATTACGGTGACGACCTACGACAGGGACGTGACGGACATAGACGGCAATGTCACGCATAAGCGCGGAGAAATCAAAACCGTTACCAAGACCTATGACGGCAAAACGACGGCGCTTGACAAGCAGACCACCGTTGTGGACGCGGAGACCAACAAGACCCGCACCTGGTACGACCTGAGCGTTGAGCCTGTGACCGACGAGAACAGCAACGTGACATGGGAACAGAAACCCTATGACGTCACCGGCACGGTGGAAAAGGACGGCGGTACGCTGTACTACAAGGCACAGACGGTTCCCATGCTGGAGCTGGTGCAGGAGGACGGCGCCGAGCCTGTTTACCGCATCACCCTGCCCGAGCTGCAGGAAAAGGTGCAGGACGACTCGCTCGAGCTGCAAAAGTTCACCGCAAGTGTGACGCTGCAGACGCTGGCGCACTCGGATGACAACGGTAAGACCGTCGAATCCGGCACGGTCAAGGTCCCCGTCAACGAGACGAACACCGCCGATGCGGCGGAGGATGCCCAGGGCATGGACTCCGCGGAGAGCGTCGCGCCCGCCGAGACCGCAGAAAGCATGGCGGCGGAAAGCACCCCCGCAAGCGTGCCCCCGGTCCTGATGCGGGCCCGTGCGGCACTGCCCATGGCGACCCCGGAGACCGCCGCTGCCCCGGATGAGACGGACGCGGCGGAAACCGCGCCCCCGAAACAGACGGAAACAAGCGACGCATCGTAATTTTATTTCAGGAAAGAAGGTGGCATTATGCACCGCAGGGCACGCAGCATTCTGCGCGGGGAGCAGGGACTTTCGATGATACTGGTCCTCTGCATCGGCGCGCTGTTTGTGGCGCTGTCGGCAGCGCTGGTCTATGCGGCCTCCGTGCTGACGGCCAATGCCAACCGCCAGCTGCTGGAACAGGAAGCCTACCAGCTGGCAACCAGCTTTTCCGACGTGCTGGAAGGGGAGCTGAACGACTATGACCCAAATGACCGCGACAGCAAGACATTTGCTGGGTTCGTCAACAATGAATTTATGTTCTCGGTGAGCTACGGCAAGGACATCTATGATTTGGAATCCCAGCCATTCGTGTTTGAGTTAATGCAGGGCTCCACCGCGGCGGCAGATGGTGCTGATTTTATCACAATCACATTACGTCGCCGCCCGGGCGAGGATGTAGATGATTTGAACCTAGGCGGACAGGGACAGTATGTTACGACAGACAAAGAATGGCAATCATTCCTGAGAGACTGGCAAAGCACGGACTATAAAGTAATAGATTTGCAACTGGATGTAACTGTTACAGCGAAGAAGGGGGGAGAACAATTCTCCTTTACACGAGTGTATGACAGACACATCCATTACCCGATTGATTACTATACGATAGACGGGCAAACAGCTCATTATAATTGGACTCCTGGCACGAACCAGTTTACAGTCCCCGGTGGTTCACCACTTGTCATTGATAAAGATGACACAACGGTTCATACAATTGTGCCGCACTATGATACGCGGCAGCAGGACAAAACGACCATTACCTACACCCGCGGTGTTAAACAAAACGCCAGCAAAACACAGGAGTGACCCGCTATGAAACACATTTTCAAAAATCGGCAAGGGGAAACGATTGTGGAAGTGCTTGTGTCGTTCCTGCTGCTGCTGATTTTTACGTCGATGTTCGTCGTTTCGCTGCGGTACGCCCGCGCCATGTCCCAAAAGGCCGAAACGCTGCGGGAGACAGCCTATGCCTTCTGCGCCGGGCTGTACCCGGCCAATAACGCGGCCCCCCGCTGGGTGAAGGAACAGGAGGGGCTGGAGTTCTCCTTTGGCGATTACAATGAATTTACGGTGAACGGCGTCGAGCTGGACAGCGTGGAGACAAGCGCAGAAGTTACGGAAAACGGCCAAAAAACGACGGAACAGCACAAGTTTTACCGCTACAGCAAGAGCACGGCAGAAGGGACGACCAACCCATGAAGCAGCGTTTGAAAAACCAGAACGGCACAACGCTGGTGGAGCTGATCGTCTGCATGGTGCTGCTGTCGCTCTTTACGCTGGCGGCGGTCACGCTGATACAGCCCAGTGCGCAGGCGTACATGGACATCCAGCAGCAGACCCGCGCCCAGAACCTGGCCGACGCGCTCATTGAGACGATCCGCGGCGAGGTGCTCGAGGCGAACGGCTATATCCGCTTCACCGACGGCGCGACGGACCCGGGCGATTTGGATAAGGTTTTTGCGTCCAAGGGTAACGACTACAGCAAAGGCACGGCATTGGAATTCAGCGTCTACCCCAACCACGTTGAGCTGATCGACAAGGACTGTGTGCCGATGCTGACAAAGACAGACGGCACAGCACTGCTGACAGCGGAACAGGCCAATGCGCTGAACGGCTACCTGCACATGCGCTTTTACCGCGATGAACTGAATGACGACGGGCACTACGGCAACCCGCAGCACACAAAAGAGAACAAGGACGCGGACGGTACCGTGACGGGCACGCTACCCTACGTTGCCTACGGCTACACAACGGCCTATCCCCGGGATGCCTATATGGGGCTGTTCATCAGCGATCTGCATTTCTACGCCCGCAGCTGGACGCAGGACGGCGACGAAACCAAGACCCCGCGCATTACGGCTATGACGGTGGTGCTGACTGTGGCCAAGCGGGACGCCGACAACCAGATCGTGCCGCTGTGCACCCAAAAAGCCATTGTGCAGCTGCCCGGTGAGCCGGTCATCCTGTATGGACCCGGCACCTGGGACGGCAAGGCATCGTCGGAGTCGTGAGCGGTGCCCTCCGGGGTGATTTTTGAAAAGTATATTACAATCCCGGCGGATGTACTGGACAAATTCAAATGGACTTGTTATACTTTAAAACATGAATACCTGTGTGCCGGACAAAAATATAGGAACGTCATGGGCATCAGAGCAGAGAGGATGACTAGGATGGCAACAATTGAAATCAAAATGCTGGGCGGCTTTGAGATCCGTGTGAACGGCAAGCCCGTGCTGGCACAGCTGGCGCAGTCCCGCAAGGCAACGGCGCTGGTGCAGTATCTCGTTTTGCGGCGCGGGGAGCGCGTCTCCCACAAGGTACTGACCGATACCCTGTGGGCAGGGGAGCGGTCCACCAACCCGGACATGGCCCTGCGCGCCATCTTGCATCGCTTCCGCCTTATGATCGACGCGGAGGGTCTGGATGAGATGAAGGACTGCATCGTGACCAGCCGCGGCTACTACCAGTGGAACCCCCATCTGGACTGCAGCGTGGATGTGTTTGAGGTCAACGACCTGTCGGAGCTGGCCCGCAAGGAGAGCGACGCCGAGAAGCGCAGCCGCATTTATGAACAGATCGTCAACCTGTATGACGGACGCCTGCTGCCGCAGTCTGCGTCCGAGCCGTGGGTCGAAAGCGTCAGCGTGCGTCTGCACGGGCAGTACCGCACAGCCATTTTAAACCTGCTGGAGCTCTGCAAAAAATGGGGCGAGAGCACCCGCATCGTTACGCTGTGTACCCGTGCGCTGGAGCTGGACCCCTACGAGGAGCGCCTTTATCTGGAAAAGATCGTCGCGCTGGAGACGCTGGGCCGCCACGAGGAGGCGGAGGATCTGGCACGCCGCGGCAGCGCCATGGGCTGCCTGCATCATGCCATTGAGCCGGGCCGCGCAGGCTCTGCCTACCGCCAGATGCGCCAGGCAGACCGCAATATGGAGAGCGAGGTCTCCAAGCTGATCTCTGCTCTGCCGGATACCGAGGACACGGGGGCCTGCATCTGCGACTTTGAGACGTTCAAGGAAATTTACCGCGTACAGCGCGGCGTGCAGGTCCGCTACGGTCTGCAGGTATTCCTGGCGATCCTGACCGTGGCTCCCAGCCAGAACACCGATGCTGCCGAGACCGCTCTGATGGTGGAGCAGCTGGGCGATCTGATCCACACGAATCTGCGCCAGTGCGATGTGGCCGCCCGCTACACCGATATGCAGTATGTTGTTATGCTGAGCGGCAGCACCGCCGAGAGCGGCACCGGCCCGCTGGAGCGCATCAAGGCCGCGTTCTACCGCATCCCTGCCCATGGCCGCTACCTGTTGAGCTATAGCCTCTATGTTCCCGAGGCCAAGGCCGACAGCGGGCGCACCCGCCGCCGCAAAAAGACGGCGAAGAAGGAAAAATAAGTGAGCCGTTAAGCCGTACAGTGAAAGCTGTGCGGCTTTTTTGCTGCACGGACCGGCAAAGAAACGATTGGTAGGGGCGGGCATTGCCCGCCCGTGCCCGTTTGCCCTGTGATAAATTTTCCCGAAAAGACGATGCTGCGCCAAGTTGGCGGGCGAGCAATGCTCGCCCCTACACTCGCTGTATGTCGAGGAACGATTTTTTACACTTTCCACAATCTTTTGCCTAAAAATTTTTACAAAAAATCCGAAAAAACTGTTTAAATTTCCACAACAATGTGGTAAAGTAGTATCAAACAGGCGGGAGTGTTCAAAAATCACTGCGCCGCAATGAAATTCTACGCCGCAGGGCTGCCGGAAGCAGCCCCGGCGCGAAAAGAGGTTTGACGATCCATGGGCTACGCAAGCAAAGACATCCGCAACATTCTGGTGGCCGGCCACGCCGGCTGCGGCAAAACGACGCTGACCGAGGCACTGCTGTACATGAGCGGCGCAACCGAGCGTATGGGCCGTGTCGAGGACGGCACCACCGCCAGCGACTTTGACCCCGAGGAGATCCGCCGCAAGGCATCGCTCAACTCGAGCGTTGTCCCCGTCGAGTACGAGGGCATCAAGTACAACCTGATCGACGCACCGGGTCTGTTTGATTTTGAGACCGGCGCTGCCGAGGGCATCATGGCCGCCGAGAGCGTGCTGATCTGTGTGTCCGGGCGTTCCGGCGTGACCGTCGGTGCCGAGAAGGCGTACCAGCTGGCGCTGAAAAACAACAAGGCGCGGATGATCTTTGTCACCAAGGCTGATTTGGAAAACGCCGACTACTTTAAGATCCTGGAGCAGATGAAGATCAAGTTCGGCCCCAGTGTCTGCCCCTGCGTCGTGCCCGTCCGTCTGGACGACGGCACCGTCGCCTACATCAACCTGTTCAGCCAGAAGGCCTTCAAATACGAAGGCGGCAAGCAGGTCCAGATCGACCTGCCCGACATCGGCCACCGCTTTGAGGGCCTGATCCAGGCCATGAGCGAGGCCATCGCCGAGACCGACGAGGCTTTGATGGAGAAGTTCTTCGAGGGTGAGGCTTTCACCACAGAGGAGATCGTCCAGGGCATGGCCTCCGGCGTGCGCAGCGGCCAGATCACGCCCGTGTTCTGCGGCTCTGCCGTCAACGCGCAGGCGCTGGATATGCTGCTCTACAACATGAACGTGCTGCTGCCCGGTGCGGACACCGCGTCCGCCGTGGGCGAGTCTGGCGGCGAGCCGGTGGAGATCACCGCCGACCCCGCCGCCCCGCTGTGCGCCTACGTCTTTAAGACTGTGGCCGACCCGTTTGTCGGCAAGCTGAGCTTCATTAAGGTGCTGTCCGGCAGGCTGACCGCGACGAGCAACGCTGTCAACGCCCGCACAGGCCAGCCGGAGCGCCTGGGCAAGACGCTGACCGTCTGCGGCAAAAAGCAGACCGACACGCCCGAAATCGCCGCTGGTGACATCGGCGCAGTTGCCAAGCTGGCCACCGCCAAGACCGGCGATACCCTGTGTGACCCCGCCCGCGTCGTGGCGCTGCCCGCACCTGTGTACCCCATCAGCAGCTACCGCATGGCCGTCAAGGTCGCCAAGAAGGGTGACGAGGGTAAGGTCGGCAGCGCGCTGGCCCGCCTGATCGAGGAGGACCCCGCCATCCGGTTCGTGGTTGACCCCGAGACGAAGCAGCAGATCATCAGCGGTCTGGGCACCCAGCATCTGGAGGTTGCGCTGGCCAAGCTGAAGAATAAGTTCGGCGTCGAGATCACGCTCGAGAATCCGCGCGTGCCGTATCGTGAGTCCATCCGCAAGAGCTGCAAGGCGCAGGGCCGCCACAAGAAGCAGACCGGCGGCCACGGCCAGTTCGGCGACGTCTGGATCCAGTTCGAGCCCATCGAGGGCGAGGGCATCGAGTTTGCCGAGAACGTGTTCGGCGGCAGCGTGCCGAAGAACTTCTTCCCGGCAGTCGAGAAGGGCGTCCGTCAGGCCGCCGAGCACGGCGTGCTGGCCGGTTACCCGATGGTCGGCATGAAGGCTACGCTGCTGGACGGCAGCTACCACCCTGTTGATTCCAGCGAAATGGCGTTCATTATGGCCGCCAAACTCGCGTATAAGGCTGCCATCCCCGAGGCCGGCCCCGTCCTGCTTGAGCCCATCGGCGCATTGAAAGCCCACGTCCCCGCCGACAACACCGGCGATATTATGGGCGAGGTCACGAAGCGCCGCGGCCGCGTGCTGGGCATGAACCCCGATGACGACGGCCTGCAGGTCGTCGAGGCCGAGGTCCCCGTGGCCGAGATGCAGGACTTCACCACCTTCCTGCGCCAGCTGACCCAGGGCCGCGGCTACTTCACGTTCGAGTTCGTCCGGTATGAGACCCTGCCGCAGATGCTCGAGAACAAGGTCATCGAGCAGGCAAAGGCATTGGGCAACTTTGCGGATGAGGATTAAACGAGAGATGTTCTTTCTTTGCAAAGAAAGAACCAAAGAAATTCTAAACAAGTAAAATAAAAGCACCTGCTGACCGGTATGCGTGTGACCGGTCAGCAGGTGCTTTTTGGGTAAAATATGTAAAGCTTCTTTGCTTACTTTCTTCTCGAAGAAAGTAAGAGAAAAGGGAGTCTGCGGAAAGGTCCAAAGCCCCTCAGGCCTCGCAATGCGAGGAGCCTTTTGCGGGCTCCGCCCGAGAAAAGCCTCCCCTCACAGGGGAGGTGGCCGAGCGCAGCGATGGCCGGAGAGGCTCTTGCCGTTGCCCGCTAGCACCGGCCTTCCGGGAAGCGGCGGGCCGGGCATGCCCGGCCCCTACAGCGCAGCAAAATGAAAGGCACGCTCCCCATCACGTGATCTTCAACGCCCGCTGCACGCGGTACACAATGTATTTGAACAGCCCGGCGATCAGACTGAACTCCACCCAGACATAATTGGGCAGGTTCCGCCACTTGAATTTCGGTTTGTTTATCTTCGGCAGCGCCGCCCACGCCTCGCGGAAGCCCTTTGCGTAATCCCCGCCGAAGCCGCGCAGCCGGAACATAAGCACTTTGAGCAGATACCCCAGCAGCATCGGGATAAAATTCAAAACCAACATCAAAATCGGCTGGTTCTTGTAGGGCAGCAGAATGCTGTTGCGCCCGCTCTGGATGCTCTTAAACGGGTTGTAGCGCACCGCGCCGGTGGTCGCGCCGCAGATGTGGCGGCAGCGGGCCGTGGGGCAGTAGACGTTCCTGTAGCCGAAATTGTTCGCACGCCAGCTCAAATCGACGTCCTCGTAATACGCGAAAAACAGCTCGTCAAACACGCCGATCTCGTCCAGAATCGACTTGCGGTAGAGCGCCGCGCCGCCGCACGCGCTGAACACACGGCAGGGCTTTGTATAGCGGCTGGCCTTTAAGCCGTCGCCGCGCTTGCAGGCAAAGCCCAGGATCGTCACGTAGTCGCCCGCGTCGTCGGCCAGCTCCGGCTCATAGTAGCGCAGCATCAGGCTGCTGACCGCAAAAATTTTCGGGTCGGCGTCGGCGGTTTTGATCAGCTCCGCCAGCCAATCCGGCTCCGCAAAGGCGTCGTTGTTGAACAACGCCATGTACTCGCCTTTGGCAATCGCAATGCCCTGGTTCACCGCATGGGAAAAGCCGGTGTTCCCGGCGTTCTCAATTAAAGTGTAGCGGTCCCGCCCGCAGTAGCTGCGGGCGATGTCCAGGCTCTCGTCGGTGGAGCCGTTGTCAATGACGATCAGCTCAAAATCCTGCTCGGTCTGCGCCCAGACGGACTCGATGGAATCCCGCAGCCAGCCCGCGCCGTTCAGGTTCGGGATGATGACAGATGCTTTCATGGCGCCTCCTCAACGGTAATAGTAGTAGGCTAGCTGGCTGTGCAGCGCGGCGGTAAACACCATCGCGGCCACAGCCACAAACAGGATGACCAGCCCCGCCACGACCAGCGCACGGATCAGGTACGCCCGGGCCAGCCGCCTGCGGGCAGGGTCCTGCGTGCCGCCAAAGCTCCACACCACCGCCAGCACGAACCCGGCGATGGGGATGGCGAACAGCAGCATGGCCGCCGTCGTCGCGCTCTGGCTCATGGCGTCGATGCGGTCCTCCTCCAGGTCCTGCTCGTACAGCGGCTCGCCGGTCTCAACGGTGCCCTCCGGGGACTGACGCATGGACTCCAACAGAGCCTCGCCCATCGGGATATGCGGCAGCGGTGCGCCGCACTTGGGGCACCGCTCGTCGTACGGGGCAGTCAGCAGACCGCAGTTTTTGCAAAAATGTGCCATAAAAACCTCGCTTATTCGTCGAATGCCAGACCGCGGTCCAGCTGGGTGTTCAGGATGATCTGGGTGTTGGTGGAGCCCATCTTCTGCATCTTGGTCAGCAGGTGCTCCAGCGCGTCAATGTCGGTGCAGCTTACCTTAATTATAAAGTTGTAGCTGCCTGTCACGCGGAAGCACTGCAAGACCTGCGGCTCCTGCTCGATCATGGTCAGAAAGCTCGCGCGGGTCGCTGCGTCCACCAGTACCGAGATCAGCGCTTCGACCCGGGCGGGCGCGTCGGGGTGGCGCAGCACGACAGTGTACCCGCCGATGACGCCCTCCTGCTCCAGGCGGTGGATGCGGCTGGATACGGCGGGACTGGTCAGGCTGACCCGCTGGGCGATGTCCTTAACGGGCATACGCGCATTTTCCGCCAGCAGTTGTAGGATTTTGTGGTCCAAATCGTCCATGGATTGACTCCTTGTCGTTGTTTTGTGTAATGCGCACAAAAAAATAAAGTGAAGTATACAATCACTGTTATCTTTAACAAAATTGGAAAAGTATGCTTTTTTGTGCGCTTGCTAAATAAAATTAAGTAGGAATGACTTTATTATAATCTTTTGAAAACCAAAATGCAAGTCTGACATTTGACATTTTAAGAAAACTTGCTATAATGATATTTGTAATCAATCAAGACATTCACTGACCTTTATATACTTTCCCACCCCTCTATGCACAGAGCCCCGCAGGTATCCCCTGCGGGGTTTTGTGTTTGTGTTGGCAGGACACAACGCGGGAAAGTGTGCAAGAATTGGGGGGCTTTTTGCCTTTCCCCGCGGGGGAAGGTGACCCGCAGGGCCGGATGAGGGGCGTGTGCACGGCAGCAGCCTGTAAACGGGCAGCATCTGCAAGGCCGACCCTCATCGGTCAGTGGTCGGGGCCACTGACAGCTTCCCCCCTCCGGGGGAAAGCCATGCGCGCGAAAGGCTGCATTTTTACATTTTAAACCCCGCCCCGTTTGACGCCGCCCGTGCTGCCGTGGTATAATATAATTTCCGACACATAACGTGCATTTTTAACGGAGGAATCATTATGCTCATCCCTGTGCTGCTTTTTATTGTCGGTCTGTTGTTCCTGATCAAGGGCGGCGACTGGTTTGTTGACGGCGCGTCCGCACTGGCCCGCCGCTTCCACCTGCCGGAGCTGCTCATCGGCGCGACGGTGGTCTCCATCGGCACGACGCTGCCGGAGGTCATGGTCTCCACGATGTCCGCGCTGTCCGGCCATGGCGAGATCGCCTACGGCAACGCCATCGGCTCGGTCATCTGCAATGCGGCACTGATTGCGGCCATCACGATTGCGGTGCGCCCCGGCAGGGTAGACCCAAAAACGCTGAAAACCCCCGTCGCCTTCTTCTTCGCGGCGGCGGCCATCTACTGCATTGCGGCCTATGTTTTCGGCAGATTCACCCGCGTCATGGGCATCATCATGCTGGCAATGTTTGTGGCGTACATGGCCGCCAATGTGCTGCAGATGAAAAACACCCCCGCCGGTGAGCAAGAGGCGTCCGAGGAGGAGGAAATGCCCCTCGCCAAGACGCTGATCCTGCTTGTGCTGGGCGCGGTGCTGATCGCCGTCGGCGCAAACCTGCTCGTGGACAACGGCACCCTGATCGCGCAGGCCCTCGGCGTGCCCGAGAGCGTCATCGCCCTGACATTTGTCGCGCTCGGCACCTCGCTGCCCGAGCTGGTCACGGCCATCACCTCGCTGGCCAAGGGCCACAGCGACCTGTCGCTGGGCAACATCGTCGGTGCGAATGTCTTTAACCTTGTGCTGGTCAGCGGCGTGTCGATCACGCTGGCACCCTTCACCATCCCGCAGAGCACCACGCTGTTCGGCATCAATTCCAGCCTTGTGCTGGATCTGCCGGTCATGCTGGCCGTCATGCTGATCCTGACGGTCCCCGCCCTCGTCAAGGGCAAGCTGCACCGCGCCCAGGGTATCCTGCTCCTGGCGATCTACGCCGCCTTCTGCGCGGTGCAGTTTGCGCTGTAAAGAAAAAGGCTTCATTGCCCATGCGGACGTCCCCGCCGACGCGCCGCCAACCCGGCGTTCGCCACCCAAAAGACAGAATAGAATTTCCATGCCCGGCATACACTTCCGCGAGGTGGTGTGTATGCTGGGCATTTTTGGTTTGTTTTTGCAGGCGGCGGCAGGGCATATTCTGTATCTGGCGCTGCATCTCGAAAGCGGGTCCTTCCCGCGTCCGCTTCCGCCGGACAGGGAGCGCGCGGCCTTTGCCGATCTGCAAAAGGGCGGGGCAGCCGCCGCACAGGCGCGGGATACGCTGATCCGCCACAATCTGCGGCTCGTCGCGCATATCTGCAAAAAATACTATGCCGGGAACAGTGCACAGGACGACATGATTTCTATCGGTACGATTGGGCTTATCAAGGCGGTGGATACCTTCGACCCCGCCAAAGGCAAGCGCTTTGCCAGCTATGCGAGCAGATGTATTGAAAATGAGCTCCGCATGGATCTGCGGCGGGGGCGGCGGACGGGGGTGACGCTGTCGCTGCAGGAGCCGCTCGAGGCGGACGGGCAGCTGACGCTGGCGGACACCCTGCCCGATGAAGCCGACATGGAGGCCGGCTGCGAGAGCCGCGCCGACGCCGCCCGGCTGCGCGCGCTGGTGGACGCTCTGCCCGCCCGGGAACGCGCTATTATGCGGCAGCGGTATGGATTTGACGGTGCGCCCAAGACCCAGCAGCAGACGGCGCAGGCGCTGCACATCAGCCGCAGTTATGTATAGCGCCGCCACTAATGTAAACGATGCCCGGAGGGCCGAAAGGCTCCCC
>OLVR01000153.1_pt1 | contig 99895 bp, 96 predicted proteins | sample 1673261 | NCBI WGS metagenome assembly OLVR01 (sample SAMEA3178938, study PRJEB25190) | human gut metagenome | biome: human gut; feature: human-associated habitat; material: faeces | place: Austria | collected 2013 | reverse complement strand
CACGTCTGCACTTAGCGAGTGGATGGTCGTTAGACCATTCAGGAGCTTAGTACAGTTACGTGGAAGTCCGAACGCGAGTGGGTTGCAGACACATGATCTCTTTTTATAATATTCCACCAATAATTTCCGTCATTCAATCACAATTTATCTTTCATCAATTGGTGTATATTCTCTATGTGGTGCCACAGCTTTATAAGCCGGACGAATAATACGATTACCGTTCATCAACTCTTCCATTCGATGTGCTGACCATCCTACGATACGTGCGATCGCAAATAATGGTGTATATAACTGATGTGGTAATCCTAACATGCTGTAGATAAATCCACTGTAGAAGTCGATGTTTGCGCTGACTCCTTTGTAGATCTTTCTCTTCTCACCAATGACCTGTTTGGCAAGACGTTCTACCGTTGCATACAATTGATATTCTTCTTCTTTTCCTTTTTCTTCAGAAAGCTGTTTTACGAAGCGTGAAAGAATCTTGGAACGTGGATCTGATAATGAATATACTGCATGTCCCATACCATAGATCAATCCTGCTTTGTCGAATGCTTCTTTATTCAGCAGTTTTAATAAATATTCACGAATTTCTTCTTCATTGGACCAGTCTTTGACATTGGCTTTTAGATCATCGAACATCTGTACGACTTTAATGTTTGCTCCACCATGTTTTGGACCTTTCAATGAGCAAAGGGCTGCTGCGATCGCTGAATATGTATCTGTTCCTGAAGATGATACAACGTGTGTTGTGAACGTAGAGTTGTTACCTCCACCATGCTCTGCATGAAGCACTAACGCCATATCTAGTAATTTTGCTTCCAGTTTTGTATATTTGCTGTCTGGTCTTAACAGATGAAGGATATTCTCTGCTGTAGAAAGTTCTGGATCTGGAAGATGAATGAATAAACTTTCTCCTCTCTCATAATGATTGTATGCCTGATATGCATATACAGAAAGTACAGGGAATAATGCGATCAGCTGAATGCACTGACGCAGTACATTTGGCAGTGAAATATCACTTGCATTGTCATCATATGAAAATAATGTTAAGACGCTTCGTGCTAATGTATTCATCATGTCACAGCTTGGTGCTTTCATGATGATATCTCTTACAAAGTTTGTAGGAAGCTGTCTGTATTCTCCAAGCATTCCTTCAAACTGTTTTAACTGGTCCTTTTTAGGGAGTTCTCCAAACAACAGTAAGTATGCTGTTTCTTCAAATCCAAAACGATCTTCTTCGATAAATCCCTTTACGATATCCTCGATATCAATTCCGCGGTAATATAATTTACCTTCACATGGCACGATTTCACGGTCGATCATTGTATAAGCATTGATCATGGAAATGTCAGTTAATCCTGCAAGGACACCTTCACCATTACGTTTACGAAGACCTCTTTTTACATCATATTTTGCAAACAACTCTTCATCAATCTTCTTATTACATTTCTTAGCCAGTTCTTTGATCTCAGGGGTTACCTCTGAAAACTTATTCGGCATATCTTTAACCATCGTTTTTTCTCCCTTCTAACAATTGCTATCATTTCTAGTTTACATCATGGTATTTTCCAAGGAATTCTCTTGTTCTTTCATTATCAGAACTGAATACCTCATCTGGAGATGCATCTTCAATGATGACTCCTTTATCCATAAAAATGATCCTGTCTGAAATTTCTTTTGCAAAAGCCATCTCGTGTGTGACGATCACCATCGTGATATTTAGATCTGTCAGTGATTTGATGACTTTTAATACTTCTCCAGTAAGCTCTGGATCAAGTGCAGAAGTCGGTTCATCAAAGAATAAGATCTTTGGTTCCAAGGCTAATGCTCTTGCGATCGATACTCGCTGTGACTGTCCACCAGATAATTCACATGGATAAGCATCTGCCTTTGTCTCAAGACCTAATTTCTTTAACAGCTCCCTTGCCTTCTCTTCTGCCTGTTTCTTAGGTACTCCTGCAACACATACAGGGGCTTCCATTACATTTCTTAGAACACTATAGTGTGGAAACAGGTTAAAGTTCTGAAATACAAATCCTGTTTCCATTAAAATTTCTTTCAAAATATCTTTGCCTGCGTAGACTGGTGCTCCATTCTTTGTCTCAACCAGTGTCTTTCCATCGATCGTGATCGTTCCGGATGTGATCGTCTCTAACTGATTCATACAACGCAGTAATGTTGATTTTCCTGATCCTGATGATCCAATGATCGAAATGATCTCGCCGTCATTGATGTTGAAGGAAATGTTTTTCAATACGGTAAGATCTCCGAATTTCTTCTCTAAGTTTTTAACGGATAAAATACTCATCTTCTTTCCTCCCTAACGATAATAGTTCATTCTTTTCTCAATGACTGAGAATACTTTTGATACAATGGCATTCATGATCAAGTAGAAAATACCTGCTACAACAAGGTAAATCATTCCACGGCTTCGTGCCATCTGGTTTGTTGCCACAACGTAAATCTCCATAACACCAATAACATGAGCTAAGGATGTATCCTTAACCAATGTCATACACTCACTTCCAAGGGATGGTGTGATGATCTTTACAACCTGAGGTAAAATGATCTTAAAGAATGTCTGTGATCTGTTAAATCCTAATACTTTCGCTGCTTCATACTGACCTTTTGGAATTGCCTGAATACCACTTCGATAAATCTCAGCAAAATATGCTGCGTAATTTAAAGAAAAACCGATAACCGCCGCTGTCATACGATCAAGGCTTAATCCTGCGATATAATATAATCCAAAATAGAATCCATATAACTGCAGGATCAGTGGTGTTCCTCGCATGATCAGTAAGAAGAATCGAATTGGCATCTGAATGATCAGAAGCTTTGACATTCTTCCTTTAGCAATTATCATACCAAGAATCAATCCAAAAATCAAAGTCAGAAAGAACAATGTTAATGTTGCTTGCAGACCATTTTCAATTAATAACTTTACAATCTCTGGAAAACTTTGTATTCCATCCATAATTTTCTACTCCTATGTTACTTATTTTATCTATATTTATAAGGGACGGGTTATTTCCTTTATAATACTTTTATAAATGGAAAAAGGGCTTTAGCACGAAAGCCCTTTCTTCCTTAAAATTGTTTATTTGATCGTTGTGATGTCTTCATCAAACCATTTTGTGCTGATCTTCTTTAATGTACCGTCTTTAGCCATTGCTTTTAACTGTTTGATCACTTCCTTACAAAGTGCCTTATCATCTTTTCTAAATCCGATCACATATTTTTCTGTTGTTACACTGTCTTCTAATACTTTGTATTTACCAGCATCTTTCTTTGTGTAATATTTAGCTACAACTTCATCCATAACCGCTGCATCTAAACCATTTCCAAGGTCATTTAAGATCTGTACGTTATCTCCTAATAACTGGATATCTGCATCTTTTAATTCTTTTGTACTGTCAACTGCATCTGCTGCTGTAGATCCTTTCTGTACACCAACTGTCTGTTTCTTGACATCTTTTAAAGATTTGATCTTACTCTTTGCTGGAACAACTAATACCTGATGGTTATCCATATAAGATTCAGAACATAACATAACTTTCTTTCTATCTGGGCTGACTGTCAAACCATTCCAGATACAATCGATCTTTCCTGTGTCAAGTTCCTGTTCTTTGGAATCCCAGTTGATCGGCTGTAATTTTAATTTGATGCCCATTCTCTTTGTAACTTCTTTCGCAAGATCAATATCAAATCCTACGATATTCTGTTTCTTATCTGTAAATCCCATTGGTGGAAATGATGCATCTAATCCAAGGATTAATTCTTTCTTAGACTGTACATCTTTCAATGAGTTATCTGCCTTCTTCTTTTCTTCTTTCTTAGCGCATCCTACGAGCATAGATGCTGCAAGTGCGACTGTTAATAACCCGACTAAAAACTTTTTCATAACTTTATCGCTCCTTTATATATTTTATTCAATCAGCACACTACCATGCTAAAGTATTTGTTTTATAATAGCAAAGTTCTCTTGCTTTGTCAAACCTTATCCTCTGTTTTTTGTTACATTTCTATTACATATTTATTGAGTTTCCATGAATCTTGTGCTATTCTAGAAGAGTATAAAAGGAGGAGTATCAATGCATTATAAAAAAATACTTGCTGCAGCATTAACTGTTTCATGTATCGGTGGTATCGTACCTGCAAACTCTGTACAGGCAGCAAGTCTTAAGATCCGCTACAGCGGCAAAACACGTTACTATAAAGGAAAACAATTACATGTCAGCTATGCAAATAAGAACCTGTCTTCTAAATATGTTGGCATTCAGATCAATAAAGTCAATATGATCCCTTATTATGACTATCTTGTAAAGCAGGGTCCGAAAGTCAAACGTACTTACTCTAAGAGCAGTGGAAAACTGATCCTTAAAAATGGCGATGACACACTGACAGCTTATGTAGGAAAACGTACATACTATTTAAATGGGGTAAAGAAAACCTTCAGCGTTGCCCCTACAAAGGTAAAATATTATAAGACAAAGAAGACTATCATCTTAATTCCTGCTAATGCGATCGTCAAAGGACTGGGATTAAATTATAAGTATAGTTCTTCTTCAAAAAGGATCTATATCACACAGCCTGTCATTCCTTCAGATTCAACAACACAGGTCCAAACACAACCAAGTGGTTCTGTGCAGTATACAAATTACAACAAGAGTTTATCAGCTTATGTAACTGCAGAGAAGAAACAACATCCAACTTACGGCGGCAAGAGCATCAGTACATCAACTTACACAAGCTATATCAATCCATCAAAGGATACAACAAATAATTTTCAGTTCTTAACACTGGATACATACCGTGAAGTTGATCCAACTGCATATAACAACTTATTAAATAGTAAATTAAAATCAAACAGTGTCTTAAGAAATAAAGGAAATGTCTTGATCGCTGCTGCCAAGCAGTATAATATCGATCCAGTATATTTCCTTTGCCAGACAATTCTTGAAACTGGATATGGTACAAGCACCTTATCTCAGGGAAAAGCAATCACAACCGTTGTTTCTGGAAGTTCCGTTGTAAAAGATAATTCTGGAAATGTCACAGGATTTAAGACAGTCCATGGAAAATATAAAACATCCACAATTTCTAAGAAGATGGTGTACAACCTCTACGGAATCAAAGCCTATGATAGTAATCCTCAGCTTTGCGGATTCAGCTATGCATATTATCAAGGCTGGACAAGTGTCGATGCAGCAATTTATGGTGCCGCTAAGTATGTAAGCCAAGACTATATCCATAATCAGACTTATCATCAAAATACACTTTATAAATTCCGTTACAACCCAAATATCAATTATCTATGGCACGAATACGCAACCGATCCATCCTATGCAAAACAGATCGCTACGATCATGTATAGTCAGTTCCGTAGTGTTTATAGATCAGATGTGTCATTTACTTATGATAAACCACACTTCAATTAGATTTTTAATTTTGTAGTTGGCCAACTGTAGATTTTGAGTATATGATAAATCTTATCAGCCAATACCGTTTAACATACACACTGTGTAGTGATTTGAATAGCGTTCCGTTGTATGAGTCAGAAAGAAGATAAGAAGAAATATTTATAAGAAAAAAGGATGACAACATGAGCACTTTTTGAATGCGTTTTTTACAAATTCGCAGCGCCCTGTGGTTGATTGTCTGACCGTAGCTGCGGGCATTTTGGCTCGCAGCCAGGGAGTTATCAAAGGAACAGGCGCGGATCGGCGATTTGTAAAAAACGCTTTCAAAAATGCGGAGTGTCACCTTGGATCCTTATAAATAGTTCTTCTTATCTTTTTTCTGACTCATACATGACCAACACTACCACTTCAAATCAGGATTGTATAAAAACGAATAATCTATAGAACTCTTACTAAATTATGCTATAATATACAAGATTAATCAAACAGTTTCAAAATGAAAGAGGGAGTATCAAATGAAAAGGTTATTATTAGTTTTAATGCTGATTCTGGGAGCAGTAATGATCACAAGCCGTCCGGTGGCGACTTATGCATATACAGATGAAGAAAAGCAGCAGGCGAAATCATGGCTGTCTTCGCATGGTTATCCACCAACAAGAGCAGGGGCAGAACAGGCATATCAGGATTATATGGATGGAAAGATTGATGTTCCAGAGGCAGATGCATATATGGGAAAGAACCAGAAAAATGACATAGAAGAAAAGAAAAATCCAACTGTAAAGACAGAAACAAAAAAAGATAAACAATCTAAAAATACCAATAAAAATAGTACAACAAAACAAGAAAATTCATCTACAGAACAGACAAACAACAGTACAACATCTGCAAAAGAATCAACAACACAAGGAACAACAGAAACAACAACGACCAAAGTGACAACAGAAACAAAAGAACAGAAACAACAAAAAGAAGAAAAAAAGAAAAAAGAGCAGAAAGAAACAAAGAAAAAACACACAATAGGGATTGCAATCGGAGCAGCTGCAGTCGTGATTTTTGCTTTACTTGTAGTATTTATGCGAAAGAGAATGTAAAAAACGCTATGCTAAAGTGATAGAAAATTCACTTGACACAACAGTTAGCGAGTGCTATTCTATAAATAAATTACATAACGTCTTCAGGGCAGGGTGCAAGTCCCTACCGGCGGTTATAGCCCGCGAGCCTTATATGGCATGACTTGGTGAGATTCCAAGGCCGACAGTACAGTCTGGATGGAAGAAGATTTAAGAAGTGATATTGATCATCATGTCCTGGAATTTTTATAATTCCAGGATTTTTTTATTTCAAAAAGAAATATCAAGATATCAAAAAGGAGTTCCTGAAGAATTAGAACAAAGATCAGGAGCTCCTTTTTATATTTCTGATTTCAATACCAATCAAAATCCAACCTCCCAAAATCAAAGAACCTGAAGGGAAGGGAGAAAAATATTTGAAAGAAGAATATATGCGGCGTGCGATCGAACTTGCCAAGAAAGGCTGTGGATATACCAATCCAAATCCTTTAGTCGGAGCAGTGATCGTAAAAGATCAAAGGGTTATTGGGGAAGGATATCATGAGAAGATCGGCGGATTACATGCAGAGCGAAATGCCTTAAAAAACTGCATAGAAGATCCTGAGGGAGCTGAGATTTATGTAACATTGGAGCCATGCTGCCATTATGGAAAAACACCACCATGTACGGAAGCGTTGATCGAAGCAGGGATCAAGAAAGTATATGTCGGGAATTTAGATCCAAATCCGAAAGTGGCAGGGGGCGGGATCAAAATCCTGAATGATCATGGAATAGAAACTGAGACAGGAATTCTTGAAGAAGAGTGCAGACAGTTAAACGATATATTTTTTCATTATATTCAGAATGATATTCCATATATAGCACTAAAATACGCAATGACATTGGATGGAAAGATCGCAACGGCAACTGGTGAATCTAAGTGGATCACAGGAGAAGAAGCCAGAAGACATGTACATACATTACGACATCAGTATGCAGCGATCATGGCAGGGATCGGTACGGTTTTAGCAGATGATCCGATGTTAAATGCACGAATCGAACATGGGAATGATCCAATTCGTGTGATATGTGATTCAAACTTAAGGATTTCGGAAGGATCAAATATCGTAAAAACAGCCAGAGAAATTCCAACGATCATCGCTACCATAAGTAAGGATCAAGAAAAAATAGCAAAATTAGAACAAAAAGGATGCAAGATCTTAAAAACGTCAGAGCAAGATGGAAAGGTCAATGTCAAAGAAGTTTTAAAACAGTTAAGAAATATGGAAATTGACAGTGTTTTAGTTGAGGGTGGTGGAATCTTGAATGAATCCTTGATCAAAAACGACTGTGTTCACAAAGTTTACGCCTATATTGCTCCAAAATTATTTGGAGGAGAAAAGGCCAAAACACCTGTAGAAGGCAAAGGGATCGAAAGGATCCAAGAAGCTTTGGTATTTGATGAATTAAAGGCAACACCACTTGGAAATGACATATTACTGGAAGGGAAGGTGAGATCATGTTTACCGGAATCGTAGAAGAATTAGGAACAGTCATATCCCTGAAGCGAGGAAGCAAAGCAGCAGTCCTTACGATCAAAGCAAATGTTATTTTTGAAGATCTTAAATTGGGAGACAGCGTAGCAGTTAATGGGGTCTGCCTGACAGCGACTCACATTAGCGGCAATACATTTCAGGCAGACGTGATGAATGAGACATTCAACCGAAGCAGTCTTGGAAGTTTAAAAAAGGGATCTGTCGTCAACTTAGAGCGAGCGATGGCAGCCAATGGAAGGTTCGGAGGTCATATGGTAGCAGGCCATGTGGACGATACAGGGGAACTTGTTAGTGTAAAACAAGATGATAATGCTGTATGGTTTACGATCAAAGCCCCAGAAAATATCATGAAATACTGTATTGAAAAAGGATCGATCGCACTCGATGGAATCAGCCTGACGATTGCTAAGTTAAGTGATGATACCATTTCCGTATCCATGATCCCACATACCATAAAAAATACCAATTTTGGATATAAAAAACCAGGAGATAAGATCAATCTGGAGAATGACATGGTTGGGAAATATATAGATAAACTGCTGCATTTTGATCAGCAGGAAACAAACGACAAACATACAAACAGCACCTTAACAATGGAAATGTTAAGAAATGCTGGATTTTAATAAAAAACGAGGAGGGAAAAGACAAGATGAGCGATGTAGTATGCGAAGTAATCGCACAGCTTCCAACAAAATACGGAACATTTGAGGCACATGGGTATGTAGACCAGAGAAGTGGGGAACATCATGTAGCACTGGTCAAAGGAGATATCGCAGACGGAGAACCAGTTTTATGCCGTGTGCATTCTGAGTGCCTGACTGGAGATACTTTTGGATCTCTACGCTGTGATTGTGGAGAACAGCGAAGCCGTGCAATGCGTCAGATCGAGAAAGAAGGACGAGGGGTTTTCTTATATATGCGTCAAGAAGGACGAGGAATCGGATTGATCAATAAACTGAAAGCTTATGTATTACAGGAACAGGGAATGGATACAGTCGAGGCCAACTTAGCTCTTGGATTTAAAGATGATGAACGAGATTACAGTGCAGGAGCCATGATCTTACAGGATTTAGGAATCAAAAAACTACGACTGATGACAAACAATCCAACCAAAATTGACGGATTAAATGAATATGGACTCGAGATTGTAGAACGAGTACCGATCCAGATGCCAATCAATCCATTTGATAAATATTATATGCAGACAAAGCAAAAGAAAATGGGACACATGACAACATACGAAGTTTAAATTAACAGAAAAATTAAAAAAATTAAGGTCCCAGGGACCTTAAGATTAACGAAATTAACGAAGAAAAAAGGAGTAATTAAAATGAGAGTATTAGAAGGTAAATTAGTAGCAAGCGGATTAAAAGTAGGAATCGTAGCAGCCAGATTTAATGAATTTATCGTATCCAAATTAGTATCCGGAGCTTTAGACGGATTGAAAAGACATGATGTGAAAGAGGAAGATATTGATATCGCATGGGTACCAGGAGCTTTTGAGATTCCACTGATCGCAGACAAGATGGCAAAAAGCAAAAAATACGATGCAGTGATCTGTCTTGGAACAGTGATCCGTGGAGCAACAAGCCATTATGATTATGTATGTAACGAAGTATCCAAAGGAATCGCACAGGTATCATTAAATACAGGAATTCCAGTTTTATTCGGAGTTGTTACAACAGAAAATATCGAGCAGGCAATTGAACGTGCTGGAACAAAAGCAGGAAACAAAGGATATGACTGTGCATTATCTGCAATCGAAATGGTACAGCTGATCAAAGAAGTAGAAGCATAAAAAGAATCAGAAATTAAAGCAGGAAGTTAGTATGGAACAATATTATTTAGGATTTGACGCAGGAACACAAAGTGTAAAAACAGCAGTTTATGATATTGATATGAACCTGATCGTGCAGGATACCAATGCAACAATCTTAAATTATCCACATCCGGGATGGGTGGAAATGGACGCAGACCAGTATCTTCATGCAACGGTTACAGGGATCAGAAACTGCGTTACAAAGATGAAAGAAAAGAATCTGGATCCAGACAACATCCGCTCTATTTTTGGAGATGGGATCATCTGCGGGATTGTCGGTGTTGATAAGGATTGCCATGCGATCACACCTTACATCAATTATCTGGATTCCAGAACAAAAGAAGATGTTGAGGAACTAGCATCCCATCATTATGAGATCTGGGCAAAAGAGACTGGAAATCCTCAGCCAAACTGTATGTTTCCAGCGATGTTTGCACGTTGGATGATGAACAATTGTGAGGGCTTTAAAGAAAAAGGCAGAAAATTCATGCACAATGCCCCATATATCCTGGCCAATCTTGCAGGACTGTCTGCAGAAGATGCATTTATCGACTGGGGAACAATGTCTGGATGGGGACTAGGATACCGTGTAACAGAAAAAAAATGGTCCAAAGAACAATTAGAGATCCTTGGAATTCCAATGGAAATGATGCCAAAGATTCAAAAACCATGGGATATCATTGGAACATTATCAGAGACATTTGCAAAAGAAACCGGATTGAAACCAGGAATCCCAATCTGTGCGGGAGCCGGAGATACGATGCAGTCTATGATCGGATGCGGAGTGATCAAACCAGATCAGGCAGCCGACGTAGCAGGAACATGTGCGATGTTTTGTATCGCAACCGATGGGATCAATGAAGAATTAAGCAAACCAGAAAATGAACTGATCTTTAACAGCGGAACTTTAGAAAATACATACTTTTATTGGGGATTCATAAGAACCGGTGGATTAGCACTTCGTTGGTATCGAGATAATGTATGCAACGAAGCAGGAAATGGAGCATATTTTGATGAATTAAATGAGAAAGCACAAAATGTGCCATGCGGATCCAAAGGAGTCCTGTTCCTTCCATATTTAACAGGAGGATTTGGAGAAACATCCAATGCAAGTGCCTGTTTCCTGAATATGACGATGGACACAGATCAGGGAGTACAGTGGCGTGCAGTTTTAGAAGCGATCGGTTACGATTATATGAATGTGACAGATATTTATAAAAAAGCAGGCGTGCCACTCGAATTTATGACGATCACAGAAGGTGGAAGTAATTCAGAAGTCTGGAATCAGATCAAAGCAGACATGTTAGGATGTAAGAGTGCCACATTAGAAAATGCACAAGGAGCAGTTCTTACAGATGCAGTGATCGCAGCATATGCGGTAGGAGATCTGGAAGATCCAAGTCAGGTATTTGAAAAAACAAGAAAGATCAAGAAAATTTATGAACCTGATCCAATAAGAACAAAATACTATCGCAGTATTTATGAACAACAAAGAAAACTAATTAAAGACGATATGGCAGCAGTTTTTCAGACTTTACACCAGATCAGTAAGATTCAGGAACAAAGCAATGATTAAAAAAATGAAAAGGCTTCTTTACAAGAGGCCTTTTTTTCTTGTACAATAAAAGATAAAGTATATAAAAATAAGTTATAAGCAACTAACTTTGTAGATGATTTTTGATCAATTAGATTTCAAGGAGGAAAAAGTCATGGATAACGAAAAGATTGAAAAATTACAACAGATGATCGATGAAAGTGATCATATCGTATTCTTTGGTGGCGCAGGTGTTTCAACAGAGAGTCATATTCCAGACTTTCGAAGCACGGATGGTTTGTATCACCAGACTTATAAATATCCACCCGAGGTTATGGTAAGCCATACATTTTATACACAGCATACGGAAGAATTTTATGATTTTTATAAGAATAAGATGATCTTCTTGGATGCAAAACCGAATAAGGCACATTTAAAACTGGCAGAAATGGAACGGGCGGGAAAACTGTCTGCGATCGTTACGCAAAATATCGACGGGCTTCATCAGGCAGCAGGAAGTAAAAATGTCTTTGAACTGCACGGCAGTGTTCACAGAAACTATTGCCAGAAATGCGGCAAGTTCTTTGATGTGAATTATGTTGTGAATGCCAAAGGAGTCCCATATTGTGACGAATGTGGGGGAATCATCAAACCAGATGTTGTATTATATGAAGAAGGCTTAGACTCTCAGACGATTAATGGGGCAGTCAGAGCCATTTCCAAGGCAGATATGCTGATCATTGGAGGAACATCACTGGTTGTTTATCCAGCCGCTGGAATGATCGATTATTTTAAAGGAAAATATCTTGCAGTACTGAATCGTGATGCGACAAGCAGAGATAAACAGGCAGATCTGTGCATTACAGACCCAATCGGAGAAGTACTGGGAAGAATCAGGGTATAAAGATGAAGAAAAAGGATATGATCTTGATCGTAGCAGTACTGGCAATTTCGCTGATCAGTTTTGCAGCGATCAAGATGACACAAAAAGACGGAAAAGAAGTGATCGTGACAGTTGAAGGAAAAGAAGTGTACAAAACATCCATCAAGAAAGATCAGATCTATCAGATTCCAGAGGAAAATGGCACGAACGTCATGCAGATCAAAGATGGAAAAGTTACAATGAAAAAAGCAGACTGTAAAGACCAGATTTGTGCAGACCATAAAGCAATCGAGAAATCAGGAGAAACGATCGTATGTCTGCCGCATAAAGTAGTGATCGAGATCCGGTCAGAAGATGGCAAAGAACAGGAATTAGACGGGGTAACACAATAAACATCAGATGAGATAGAAAACAACAGGAGAAATAAAATATATGTCAACAAAAAGATTAGCGACAGATGCGATGTTTTTAACATTGGCACTTGTTGTATCCTATATAGAAGTATTGATCCCGGTACCAGTTGGAATTCCCGGAGTGAAATTAGGACTTGCCAATGGAGTGATCATGGTTTTGTTATTCTTTACAACATGGACAAGAACGCTTGAGATCTCAGTGATCCGAGTTGTACTGGCAGGATTCTTATTTGGAAATCCAATGACGATCGCTTACAGTCTGGCAGGAGGGATCTTAAGTCTGGTCATCATGGGACTTCTAAAGAAGATCGAAGGATTCTCACCCATTGGAATCAGCGTTGGAGGCGGAGTAGCGCATAATATCGGGCAGCTCAGTGTTGCTGTTTTCTTAATGGAGAATACAAAGATTTATTATTATGCACCAGTATTACTGATCACAGGAACGATCGCAGGGATCATCATCGGAGTGTTAAGTGGAGTGCTAGTTAAGAAGATCCCGCCACAACTATTTCGATAAAAGATTTGAAATTTCTACAAAATCGTGGTACTACTATATGTATACACTTTCTAATAGGCAATGATTTTGAAGAAAGGAGTCACAATTGAGAACAAAATTAAATGAGATCATAAAGAATGGACATATTGGTATGATCGCAGTATTTTTTATAGTTTATATGATCACATTTTCCTACATTGAAGATCGAGATGTGCATCATTACATCATACATACAACGATAGATGATCAGATACCATTCTGTGAATATTTCATTGTACCATATCTATTATGGTTCTTATTTGTAGCAGTTACAGTTTTTTATTTTATGTTTTTTAATAAGAATCAATGGAAAGAATATTATCAGCTGATCATAACACTTGGAACAGGCATGACCCTGTTTTTGATCATCTCATTAGTATTTCCGAATGGACAGGATCTAAGACCAGTTCTTACTGGAGACAGCATTTTTATCAAAGCAGTACAGATGATCTATCACACGGATACTCCGACGAATGTACTTCCAAGTATCCATGTATTTAACTCTCTGGCATGCTGCGTTGCGATTTTGAAGAATCAGAGAAAATATAAGAAAAGCACCGATACAGCATGTGTTGTCTTAACGATATTAATTATCATGTCGACGATGTTCTTAAAACAACACAGTGTGGTGGACGTAGTGCTCGCAGCCCTGATGTATACTGGATGTTACAGGATCATCTATGGGAATGAATTATGGTCACAGAATGCATTTCGCACGTCTATTTTCAGCGATCATTCGTAAACCACGCTTGACACGACCAAGAAAGATTTGCTATAAATACCAGAGAGAAACCGCAGAAATTGGAGTAGAGAAGAATGAGAAAAAAGATTTGGATGATCCTGGTATGCATCATATCCATGAGTTTTTGCATGGCAGGATGTACTGGCAATACAAGCAAGAAGAAATCGAATGGCAAGATAAGAATTACAACAAGTTTTTACACCATGTATGATTTTGTAAAGAAGATCGGTGGAGACAAAGTAGAAGTGATCAATTTGGTACCGGCAGGAACAGAACCTCATGACTGGGAACCATCAACGAAGGATCTGATCGAGATGGAGAAATCAGACATCTTTATTTATAATGGAGCCGGCATGGAACAATGGGTAGATGACGTTTTGGAAAGCCTTGATACGGAAGAACTTACAAGCGTTGAAGCATCCAAAGGGATCAAGTTACTAAAAGATCAGGATGCACATGAACATGATCACGAACACAACAGTGAGAATGATCCCCATGTCTGGTTAGATCCACAGAATGCAAAGTATGAGATGAACAAGATCAAGAAAGCATTGATCAAAGTGGATGCAGAGAATAAAGATTATTACGAAGCGAATTATAAGAGATACGCAAAAGAATGCGACAAATTAGATACATTATATAAGGAAGAAACATCCAAACTTACAAAGAAAGAACTTGTTGTGGCACATGAAGCATTTGGCTATCTATGTCACGCATATGGTTTAGAACAGATGGGAATTGAGGGATTATCCGCAGATGATGAACCAGATCCCAAACAGATGAGCGAAGTGATCCGCTTTGCAAAAGAACATCAGGTAAAAACAATCTTTTTTGAAGAACTGGTGAGTCCGAAAGTAGCGAAAACCATTGCAAAAGAGACCGGAGCCAATGCAAAGATGTTAAACCCCCTGGAAGGACTAAGTAACAAAAAAATCAAAGCAGGAGAAGATTATTTTTCCGTAATGAAACAAAATCTCGCTGCGATCAAAGAGGCATTAAGCGAATGAGTGAATCAAACACAAAACAGATGATACAATTAAATCATGTAAAATTCGGATACAGTGATACGGAAGTCTTAGAAGAGATCAATCTGACGATCCATGAAGGCGAATATGTCGTTCTGACTGGTGAAAATGGAAGCGGAAAAAGTACACTTATGCGTCTGATCTTAGGTGAAATGAAACCAGATGAAGGAGAAATCATCCTGATGAATAACGATCCAAGATTAAAGAAACGGATCGGTTACGTGTCACAGAATGGGATCAGTAAGAACCAGAGCTTCCCAGCAACGGTAGAAGAGATCATGATCACAGGACTTTATCAGGAACTTGGCTTGTTTCATCTGCCACATAAAAAACATAAGAATAAGATCAAAGAGACACTAAGGGATTTTGGAATGGAAGAATTCCTTAAGAGACGGATCGGTGAATTATCTGGTGGACAGCAGCAGCGAGTGATGATCGCAAGAGCAATGATCGGAGATCCGAAACTTTTGATCTTAGATGAACCAACAACGGGAGTAGATGCAAGATCAACAAAGATCTTGTACGATATGCTCTATGAGATCAATACAAAATACAATACGACCATTTTTATGATCACACACGGAAGACTGCAGGAATGTAAAGGATGTGATCGTATTTTAAGAATGGATGAAGGGAGGATCGTGGAAGAATGATCGAGATGTTACAATACGGATTTATGCAGCGTGCATTTATTACAGGAATCTTACTGGCCGTGATCGCACCATTGATCGGAATCACGATCGTCTTAAAGAGAATGTCCATGATTGGAGATGCACTCTCTCATGCATCCCTGGCAGGTGTTGCTCTGGGCTTGTTATTAGGAATCAATCCGATCTTAGGAGCAATGGGGATCTGCCTGTTTGCAGCCCTGGGAGTCGAAGCGATCCGAAGAAAGATTCCAAGATATTCTGAGATGGCGATATCGATCATTATGTCAACAGGGATCGGACTTGCTGGTATTCTATCCGGATTCGTAAAAAACGGAACGAACTTTAACAGTTTCTTATTTGGAAGTATCATATCCATCAGTAAAGACGAACTGAAGATCGTATGTGTGATCAGTGTGTTAGTATTGCTCTGTGTATTGCTTCTATATAAAGAACTATTCTATATCGGATTTGATGAAAATGCAGCAAGGATCAGCGGTGTACCTGTCAAGACGATCAATTTTATCTTTACTTTATTGACCGCATTGACGGTATCGATCGCATCAAGAACGGTTGGAACACTGATCGTCTCATCCATGCTTGTGATCCCGATCGCATGCGGAATGCAGGTAGGACGAAGCTACAAAGCAGTCATGATCATCGGTGTGATCACAGCATTGGTCACAACAGTGATCGGATTAACACTGTCTTATTATGTAGGTCTTAAGCCAGGAGGAACGATCGTACTGCTCGAGGTGGTATGTTTCTTGATCCTTGCACTGATAAGCAGGTATACGAAGTAAATTTTTTGACATTTATCATAAAATTTTATATAATAAAAAGAAGGCATGCATAACAGAATAAAACTGCATGCCTTCTTTTTTGGAAAAAACAATGAAAGGAAAGGCAAGTCAATGATTGTTCAGCTAATAGAAAATATATATCAGTTTTTATGGGGAGAATGGATTCATGTTCCGTTACCAGGAGGTGGAAGCCTGGGACTTTCGCTGCTCATTATATTGCTGCTTCCAGCAGGTATCGTTTTTACGATCAAAACAAAATTTTTACCAATCCGTCTGTTCCCGGATATGGTCAAAGCACTAACAGCAAACAATAAGAATGGAAAAGATGAAAAAAGCAGTCTTTCTTCTTTACAGACCTTGATCGTATCAACAGCAACACGTGTCGGAATGGGGAATCTGACAGGAGTCGTCGCAGCAATATCCGCAGGTGGAGCAGGGGCCGTATTCTGGATGTGGATCACAGCATTGCTTGGATCATCGACAGCCTTTATCGAAGCAACTCTTGCACAGTTACATAAAGAAAAAGACCCCCTGTATGGTGGATATCGAGGAGGACCAGCCTATTATATTCACCACTTTATGGAAGAGAGACAAGGAAAGAAGAAAAAACACACGCTGATCGCTGTCTTATTTGCGATTTCAGGATTGATCTGCTGGTGTGGGATCAGTCAGGTGGTAAGTAATTCCGTGGCAGAATCATTCCACAATGCCTTCCATATTCCAACACTTTATACAACGATCGTGCTTGTTATTGTGGCAGCAGTGATCGTACTAAGGAAGAATGCAACTGTCAAAGTATTAGATATCGTGGTACCGATCATGGCAGTCATTTACTTCGGGATTACGATTTTTGTGATCCTCACGAATCTGCCAAGCATTCCAGGGGTTTTTGCAAGAATCTTCAAAGAAGCCTTTGGAATCCGTCAGGTCGCAGCCGGAGGGTTTGGAGCAGTTCTTATGAACGGAGTGAAACGAGGATTATTCTCCAACGAAGCAGGATCAGGATCCGCACCATGTGCAGCCGCAGCAGCAGACTGTGAACGCCCAGCACAGATGGGATTGGTACAGGCATTAGGAGTCTTTATCGACACAATCGTGATCTGCAGCTGTACGGCAATGTTGATGTTATTAGCACCACAGAATCTGACCAATGGATTAACCGGTATGAACTTGTTACAGACAGCAATGAACTACCATTTAGGAGGATTCGGAGTTGTATTTATCGCAGTGATCCTCTGGATGTTCAGCTTCTCGACATTCCTTGGAATCTTATTCTATGCAAGATCCAACGTCGCCTACTTATTCGGTGACAAATGGGGATGGCAGACAGCCTATAAAGTATTAGCACTTGTGATGTTATTTATCGGAGGAATCCAGACCTATACATTCGTATGGGATTTAGGAGATGTCGGAATTGGGTTAATGACGATCTTTAATATCTTCATCCTGTATGCAATGTCAGGACAAGCGATCAAAGAGTTAAAGAACTATGAAGAAACAAAGAAGAAATCAATCGAAGAAAGAGCGTATGCATTGCAGGAAGATGAATAGGAAGTAAATTGTTCGGTTTTTTGTGTGTTAAATATTAAAAATAGTAAAGAAAAATGTCTGTTAAATCTATTATGAAACAAATAGGTATAACAGACATTTTAATTACATCATCAAATTATAAAAACAGCTTCTTACGTGTCCTAAAATAAGCCACCAGAACCATCGTTCCAGTCAACACCCAAGAGATCGGATAGATCGCCATCAAAAGCTTATAATCATGGAACCAGTTACAGACTGTCGCAAGCCAGATCAAACGTAATACACAAGATCCAAACACTGTCAGGATCGCAGGAGTCATGGAACGTCCAAATCCACGCAGACAGCCACCACTGATCTCATAAGAACTTGTCAGACACTCGAATGTCAGAACGATCAAAAAACGAAGCTGAGCATAATGATAGACAGATGGATCACTTGTAAATAATCCAATAAAGAACGTACGGAATACAACAAAGATCGTACTAAGGATTCCGCAAGAGATCACACTGCACAACATTCCAAGACGAAAAATCTTCTTACAACGTTCCTCATCCTTCGCACCATAATTCTGTCCGGTAAATGTAACCACCGTCTGAGCAAAGGCATTGACCAGATAATAAGCAAAATACTCATAATTTAATTCCACCGCAGAACCCGCGATCCCGCCAGCTCCAAAACTGTTGATCCCAGACTGGATACAGACATTGGCAAGAGAGAACACCATTCCCTGAAGTCCCGCAGGAACCCCAATCTTCAGGATCTTAGAAACGGCATCATGATCAATCGTCAAAGACTTAAAAGACAAGCGGATCGGAAGTTCTTCATGCGTCAGAAAATAAAGGATCTGAACAGCACTTGTTGCATTCGCACCAACCGTCGCAAGTCCGGCACCCGCAACACCCATATGAAATACAACGACAAATAGAAGATTCAAGATCACATTTACAACACCAGACACGATCAAAGCATACATCGGACGACGTGTATCTCCGATACTGCGAAGAATGGAAGCACCGAAATCATATAACATAAAAAATGGCATTCCTAGAAAATAAATCCGCAGATATAACGTTGCAAGATGAATGATATCCTTCGGTGCACCCATCAGCAAAAGGATCGGATGAGCCACAAACTGTCCAAGAATCAGTAAAAACACACCACTAAGCAGTGCAAGAGACACAGCGGTATGTACCACACGAGGAATCCGCTTCGTATCATTTTGTCCGATATAATTGGCGATCACAACATTAGAACCAAGAGAAATACCAGAAAACAATGTAACCATCAAAGCGATCACAGAACTATTACTACCAACCGCCGCCAAAGCCTCGCTGCTCGCAAACCGTCCGACAACGGCAGTACCGACCGAATTAAAAAGCTGCTGTAAGATACTACAGGCAGCAAGCGGCATAGCAAACATTAACATCTTATCGAATAAACTTCCATGAAGCATATCCATCTTCACGGACTGTTTCGAAGAATTCTTCATATACAATACCCTCTTTCAAAAAACTATACAGATTCTAATACTTTTTGGGAAGATTATCAAGATGATTTCAGGAAAAACAACGAAGAAAGATGTATCAAATTAGAAACATTTCTTGTATAAAAAAAGCAGAATGATATACTAGGATGAGATATCAAGAAAACATACAAAAGAAAGAAGGAAAATACCATGCAAATCAGTATTCTGCTGCTAAAACAGATCGTACAACTATTCCTGATGATCCTCATGGGTTACATCATGGTAAAGATCAAATTTTTAAAAGAAGAAGACAGCAAAGTAATCTCAAAGATCATACTCTATCTGATCGTACCATCTGTGATCATCACTGCATTTCAGGTAGACTATACCCCAAGCATTATGAAAGGACTGGCAGTTGCATGTATCGCATCTGTGATCCTGCAGTTTTTATTACTGTTTGTCACATGGATCATGGGAAAAATGTTTCATTTAAACACGGTGGAATACACATCTGCCTACTATTCCAACTCAGGAAATCTGATCGTACCATTAGTCACCTATATCTTAGGAAAAGAATGGGTCATCTACGGCTGTGTCTTCATGAGTGTTCAATTATTCTTCATCTGGACCCACTGCAAATGTAAGATCAGTGGAGAAACAGAAATCAGTTTAAAGAAGATCCTGTTAAATATAAACATGATCTCTGTATTCGCAGGAGTATTCTTATTCTTCACGAAGATCAGATTTCCAGAGATCATAGGAAATACCCTGTCATCCGTTGGAAGCATGATCGGACCATTAAGTATGATCGTCACAGGAATGCTGATTGCAGGAGTCGATCTAAAGAAAGTATTTACAAACAAAAGAATCTACTTGGTCACATTCATCCGATTAGTGATCGAACCGATCATAGCACTTGCAGTCATTATTCTATTAGGAATGAAAAACTGGCACCCACAGGCAGAAAACATCATCCTGATCACATACATGGCAGCGATCACACCATGCGCCTCAACGATCACACAGATGTGTCAGGTGTACGGAAACGATTCGAAATATGCAAGCGCGATCAATGTAATGACGACATTGTTGGCGGTGGTTACTATGCCGGTGTTTGTTTATTTTTATATGAATTTGTGATGTAAAATAATTACAAGTAAAATATTAACAAAAATGATAATAATAGTATAATAAGAGATAATAAAAAAGAGAACTTACATACAAGCGAGTAAGTTCTCTTTTTGATTGTACATTCTTCAAAAATTTATAATGGAGTAAGATTTTACTGTCTATAATACTCCAAGAAATCCCTCAGCTTCACAGAAGCATCCTCAAGCACTTCCACACGAGGCAGATAAACTACTCTGAAATGATCAGGATCCTTCCAGTTAAATCCACTTCCATGCACGATCAGAATCTTCTTCTCACGAAGCAGATCCAGAGCAAACTGCTCATCATTTGTAATGTTAAACTTCTTCGTATCAATCTTCGGGAAGATATAAAAAGCAGCTTTTGGTTTCACTGCACTGATACCAGGGATATCACACAATGCATTATAAATAAACTCTCTCTGTTCATAAATACGTCCACCAGGAATGATGTAATCATTGACACTCTGATGGCCGCCAAGTGCTGTCTGGACAACTGCCTGTGCAGGAACATTGGAACAAAGGCGCATATTTGATAACATATTTAAACCTTCAATATAATCCCTCGCGATCGCCTTATTACCACTTAAGATCATCCATCCGATACGGAAACCAGCGATCATATGAGACTTGGATAAACCAGAGAATGTCACACAGAACAGATCTGGAGCTAAGGAAGCGATGGATACATGCTCTTCTCCATCCATCACCAGACGGTCATAAATCTCATCAGAGAAGATCATCAACTGATGTTCCCTCGCGATATCAACGATCTGCTGTAAAACTTCTCTTGGATAAAGAGCCCCCGTTGGATTGTTAGGGTTGATCAGAACAATCGCTTTTGTACGGGAATTTACCTTTCGCTTGATATCTTCCATATCAGGATACCACTCAGACTGTTCATCACAGATATAATGAACTGCTTTCCCACCAGCAAGCGTTGCACAAGCCGTCCATAAAGGATAATCCGGAGAAGGGATCAAGATCTCATCCCCATCATCTAATAAAGCAGACATTGACAGATTGATCAGCTCACTGACACCATTTCCAGTATAAATGTCGTCGATATCAACATTTGGGATCTTCTTAAGCTGTGCATACTGCATGATTGCCTTTCTTGCAGCAAATAATCCCTGAGAAGCAGAATATCCCTGGCAGTCAGCTAACTGATGTCTCATATCATAGATGACTTCATCTGGGGTTCTGAAACCAAATGGGGCAGGATTCCCGATATTTAATTTCAGGATATGAGTTCCATTACGTTCCATGCGGTTCGCTTCATCTACGACAGGACCACGTACATCGTAAAGTACATTATCTAATTTGGTAGATTTGCTAAATGTTCTCCTTGGAGAAGTTTCCAGATTCACAGCATTCCCTCCATTTCCAGAAAGCCAGTCAGCATCGACATCAAGAGTTTCAGATAAGAAATGAAGAATCTCCGCGCGAGGAACCGTCTTGCCACTGACATACTGGCTGATATGACTCTTCCCGACCTTGACTCCGGCAGTCTCTGCTGCATGAATAAGATCAACCTGTTTCATATGTTTTTGTTCCATTGCAGACTTTAAACGATCTGCAAAGGTAAATGTCTGATTCATAACACCCTCCGATAAAAGTTCAAAATAAAATTCAAAGTTCAAATGATTTTGTTTAATATAGCACAAAAACAAGAAAAGTTCAATGAAAAGTTCAAAATAAAAGCCAAAAGTTCAAAGAAACAATATACGAAATAAGAAAAAAATTAAAGTTCGACAAAAAGTACAAAGATTTGTATTGAAATTTAGAAAATATATGCTATACTTTGAAAAGTATAAATAATTAACACAAAATGTGAAAATAAATGGGGATGAAATAGAATATGGAAGCAACAAGATTACAGATGCAGAACTTCCTAATCTTTTTATTAGATCTGGTGGGAGTTACTGTTGGTTATTTTGCAGCAGTATGGCTGCGGTTTGGAAATATTGAAACAGGGTATACCGTGATGGGGAACGATACGTATTATCGTTGGCTCATTGCGATCGTAGTACTTATGATGATCTACTTTCTGTTTCGTCCAAATCGTGGTTTTTTTAAGCGCAAATTTATAGAAGAAATGAGAATGAATCTGCAGACGGTCGTCCTGATGGCAGCAGGAATGGCGATGGTCGCGTTCCTAATCCAGGATGCAGAAGATTACTCCAGATTTATTTATATCTTTACTTCTGGATTTGGATTTGTATGGATGCAGATCACACATCGAGCTTATCGGAAGTATTGGTTATCAAGAAGAAAGGATCATTCTTATGCAAGAAAGATGATGATCATCACAACGAGTGATCATGCAGAAGAAGTGATCGGAAACATCATGGAAGAGAAGAACTGGGACCTGTGGATCACAAGTGTTGCAGTTGTGGACAAAGATATGACAGGATGGCTTATCAACGAGATTCCGGTTGTAGCACATTCATATCGAAGTATTTTTGAATATGCGATGCGGTCGGTTGTAGATGAAGTATTCTTATATATACCGATGGATGACGAATTTCCAATCGCGATGACGGTACAGAACCTTGAGGACATGGGAATTAAGACGAATCTTAACATTTCCCAGTTCCAGATCAATGAGAATCTGGAACGATCACTTGAGAAGGTTGGTCCTTATGAGAGTGTAAGTTTCTCTGGTCATAATGTATCATTTGTCATGCTGATGATGAAGAGAGCAATGGACATTGCTGGGGGATTGGTTGGGATGTTGATCACAGCGATCGCAGTGATCATTGTTGGACCACTGGTGAAGCTAGAATCACCGGGGCCGCTGTTCTTCTCACAGAAGAGAGTTGGGAAGAATGGAAGGATCTTCAAGATCTATAAGATCCGTTCGATGTATCAGGATGCGGAAGAGCGCAAGAAAGAGCTTATGGCACAGAATGAGATGGACGGCTTGATGTTTAAGATGAAAGACGATCCGAGAATCACCAAGGTTGGAAAGTTTATCAGAAAGACTAGTATTGATGAACTTCCACAGTTTTGGAATGTACTGAAGGGGGATATGAGTCTGGTAGGGACAAGACCGCCTACAGTGGATGAGTTTGAACAGTATAGTGCTTATCATAAGAAGAGACTTTGCCAGAAGCCTGGGTTGACTGGGGTTTGGCAGGTGAGTGGAAGAAGTACGATCACGGACTTTGAGGAGATTGTTCAGATGGATGTTGATTATATTGATCATTGGTCTATCTGGAGGGATATTGGGATATTGTTTAAGACAGTGTGGCTTGTTGTTTGTGGGGATGATGGGGCACAGTAGGAGTAGAAGAAGAGTTGATGATGAATTAAGAAGGGAAATTCGATGTCAGAAGAGAGAAAGATAAGAATTGTTCATATTGCACAATCTCCCGGAGGTGTGGAACGATATTTAAGGTCTTTACTTAAGTATAGTAATCGGGAAAAATATGAGAATATTCTGATTGTTTCAAATCAATATAAGAGGAAAAACTATGTAAATTTGGTAGATGCTTTTGAAAATGTGGATATGATCAGAAGTATTGATCCCAAAAGTGATTTAAATGCGATTAAGGCAATACGTAAGTTGTTGAAGAAATATAAACCAGATATTGTTTATTGCCATTCCAGTAAGGCAGGAGCATTGGGACGAATTGCTAACATGGGATTAAAAAATAAGTGTGTGTATAATCCACATGGATGGGCATTTAATATGAGGGGAAATAAGTTAAAGAAATTAATATATGTCGGAATCGAAAAGGTGTTAGCACCATTTTGTTCAACGATTATTTGTATTTCGGGGGCTGAGAAAAGATCAGCATTAAAATATAGGATTTGTGGTAAAAAAAAGCTTAAGGTAATTTATAATGGGATTGATTTCGATGAGTATAATATGGATTATCATATGAATACGAGAGAACTTTTAGAAATTCCAGAAGATGCATTTGTTGTTGGTATGGTGGGAAGACTGGCAGAACAGAAGGCACCAGATGTGTTTGTGAAGGCAGCGAAGAGAATTAAAGAAATAATACCAAAAGCTTTTTTTCTTATTGTTGGAGATGGACCGGATTGGGATGAAGTGCAGCAGGAAGTTGAAGACAATAAATTGACGGATTCATTTATTCTTGCTGGTTGGACTAGAAGACCTATGGAATATATTAAGATTCTTGATATTGCCGTTTTGATTTCTAGATGGGAAGGTTTTGGATTGGTATTGCCAGAATATATGTTGGCAAATAAGCCGATTGTGGCGACTGATGTGGATGCAATTCCTTTTATCGTACAAGATCATGTGAATGGATTGTTGGCTCCAGTGGATGATGATGAGAAGATTGCTGAGAATGTGATTGAGATTTATCGGGATGCAGGGCTTAAGGATAAATTAATCAAAGAGGGAAATAAAGCTGTTGATGAAAGATTTAATGTTGCTAGAGTTGCGAAGGAAACAGAAAAATTATTTTATAATATATTAATTAAAAATAAAGATTGGAAGGGGCAGAATCCAAATGAATGTAAAAGAAACGGAGAATAAGAATGTTTTAATTATTACGCCAGGGGGATTGCCTGTACCTGCTGTAAAAGGAGGTGCTGTCCAAAATCTTATAGAACATATAATATCACAAAATGATAGATACAATAAAATTAATTTGACGATTATTTCACCAATGGATGAAAAAGCAAAAGAAGTAGCAAATAAGTATAAGAATACAGAATTTTGTTGGATAAAGATTCCTAAAATTATATTAATTATGGATTTATGTGCCTATAATTTAGTGAAATTATGTGCTAAAAATGTAAAAGCTATTTCGTTTAGAAATAATTTTAAAACATTTTATTATGCGGTTAAAACAGGATTGTTTTTGAAAAAAAATGAATTTGATAAAGTTGTTGTTGAAAATAATGTTAGAAATTTTTGGGCATTCAAATTATTTGGAAACAAAAAAAAATACGATGGAAAATATTATTACCACCTTCATAATGTGCTGAGATCAACATTAGGTTGCAAAGATATTGTAAAAAAATGTAAAAAAATAATTAACGTTAGTAAATTTGTTAGTGATGAGTTGACAAAAAAGAATGGTGTACTTGAGGATTTAGAACAATCAAAGAAAGAAGTTTTATTAAATTGCATTGATACAAATGTTTTTTCAAAAAAAGTTGATGAAAAAGAAGTAGAACGATTAAGAAAAAAATTAGGAATTAGGGAATCTGATAAAATTCTTTTATTTGCGGGTAGATTAAGTGAGGAAAAAGGAATTAAAGAGACTACTAAGGCCTTTAAAAATATAAAAAATAATAATTTGAAATTAGTAATTGTAGGAGCAGATTTTTATGATATGAAAACTTCTAGTCCTTTTGAAGATGAGTTAAGGAAGTTAGTAGAAGATGTAAAAGACAGGGTTGTTTTTACGGGATATGTAAAATATGAAAAAATGCCGATAGTATATCATATAGCAGATATTGTCGTGTTACCTTCTATGTGGGATGAACCGGCAGGATTGACTATGCTTGAAGCGATGGCCTGTGGAAAAAGTGTTATATCTACTTATTCAGGAGGAATACCAGAGTATACAGATGAAAAAAGTTCTATTTTATTAAAGAGAGAGAATTTAATAGTGGATAATATCCAAAAGGAAATTGTTAAATTATTAAAAGATGAAAATAAAAGAGAAGTATTGGGTGAAAATGCTGCTCAAAATGGGAAAAAATTTAATCTTAAACGATATTATTTTGAATTTTTGAAAATTTTGGAAATTTAAGTTAAATGGAAATGGAGAATATAATGATAGGCTTAGCAATGTCAACTTATAATGGAGAAAAATATATTGAGGAACAATTAGAATCAATAAAAAAACAATCTATGAAAGTTGATCATGTAATTATAATTGATGATTGTTCTGACGATGAAACATATAAAATTATTAAAAAGTTTACTGAAAATAATGGATTAAACTGGATAGTACAACAAAATAGTAAAAATTTAGGTTGGAAATCCAATTTCCTAAAAATCATAGAAATGTTAGAAGATGATTACATTTTCTTTTGTGATCAAGATGATATATGGGATAAGGACAAAGTAAAAAAAAGTATTGAAGCAATGAAAAAAAAAGATGCAGATGTATTATGTACAAATTATAAACTTTTTTACGCAGAAAAGAACGCGAGCAGAGTGTTAGAAAAGGAAAATAGAAAACAAAAACAAAATGGTAAAATCGAAAAAATAACTCAAGAAAGGAAAAATTTTTATATACGAAGACCTGGATGCTCAATGTGTATTCAAAAAAGACTGCTTGAAAAAAATAAAGATTTCATTAAATTAAGTTATCCACATGATGCGATTTTTTGGAAATTAGCTTTTCTGGAAAATAGTTTATATATATTGAATGAACCATTATTATTATGGAGAAGACATAGTAATAACGCATCAACGAGAAAACATCATGATTTTGGAAAAAGAAAAAATAATGTATATCAAGAATTTTTATTTTCAATTAAATTGATGGAAAAATATAAGGAAAATGTGATTACTAAAGAATTTTATAATTTTGCATGGTTAAGAAAAGAATTATTTGATACTAAAAAAATAATTTATTGGATAAAGTTATTTAAATATAAAAAATATTATGTTAGTTTTAAATCATATGTAGGAGATTTGTATTTATGTATAAAAAATTGATTAAAATAAATTTCTATAAAAATCCAGCAATTCTTATCCCTTTTATATTTTTTATTACTATATTTTTTTTTGGAATTGGAAAGGTGGAAATTGGTGTAGGAATTATATTTTTAATTAATTTACCAATGATTATTACTAAATGGGAAAGTTTTATGCGAACCAAAAAAAATATTATATATGCAGTGATGCTCTTAGTAATGGCTATCTTTTCTACAATGTTAATGAAAGATAGTGATATTAATTATTTTTTAGAATTAATTGTATATTTTTTTGCATTTGTAATTGGTAGATGCTATATGAAAAATTATCCACAGAAAACAATTAATGGGATTAAAAATATAAAAAATATAATGGTTTTATTTTGTATATATGGAATATTGGAAGCACTAACATGTCGTAATTATTTAGCAGAATTCTTGGGATTTGAGAACATGTCTATTTATAGGAATGAAGTGACAACTTTTTTGACATATCGAGTTAAGACTTTATTTGTTCATTCTATAGTTTATGGAAATATATTGTTAATTGCATTAGGAATTTTATTTTTTTATGAAAGAAATGTGAAAACATTTAAATGGCAGTTTTTTTTAATAACTATTAATATTTTTTTTACTAAGTCAAGATCTGTGTGGTTGGTTTTTTTAATAGAAATTTTTATAATGTTTTATTTTTATCGAAAAGAAAATAAGGATACAAAAAAATATGTGTATTTAATAATGTTTTTGCTTACAGTATTATTTGTAGTTTTATTATTGATGCAACTAGGAATTAATATTTTACCAATTACGATGATTACAAATAGATTTGAGGCTTTAAATGGCTCTGATTCATATACACAGCGAGCAGGAGTGGTGCCAGTGCTGATAAATGAATTTAAAAATGCTAATATTTTACATAAAATTATTGGTTTTGGAGCACATTCCTCAAAAATATTTATGTTGAGTCATAGAATATCAATTGCTAATTTTGGAACGGTTGATAATGAGTGGTTATCAGTTTTTTTTGATTTTGGTTTGGTAGGAGTAATTAGCATGTGTCTGATATTTTTAACAAATTTGAAAAGATTATTTTTAAATGCAAATAATAAATATAAAATGATAACAATGGCAATTGTGACAACATTGCTTATGTTTTTATTTTATGATGGATTAACATGGTTTGTTGTATATTATTTACTTTTTCTGTTAATAGGTAGTGAGTCATATCTTGGAGAGAAGGATGGATGAAAATGATTAGTAAGGTAATACATTATTACGAAAAGAGAAAGATGCGGAAACTCTTTAGAAAGGCTAATAGACATAATTATATGGAATTGGGGAGATTTTCGCAGGAAATGGATTTAAATAAGATAAAAATTGGAAATTTTTCTTATGGTAGTTTGAATATTATGAGTTTTGGAAAAAATGATCAAAATTTAGAAATAGGATCGTGTTGTTCAATTGCACAAAATTGTAATTTTTTGCTAGGAGGAGAACATTGTTATGATTATATAACAACATATCCTTTCCATGCAAAGGTTTTTCATGATGAAAATGATGCGATATCTAAAGGGAAAATTGAAATAGGAGATGACGTATGGATTGGGTATGGAAGTACTATTTTATCTGGAGTTAAAATTGGGCAAGGTGCGATAGTAGCAGCAGGTTCAGTTGTTGTAAAAGATGTTCCAGAATATTCTATTGTTGGTGGTGTTCCAGCTAAAATATTGAAATATAGATTTTCAGAAGAAATTATAAGAAAATTAAAAAATATAAATATATCAGTAATGAATGAAGAAAATATTTATTTGTATAAAAATATCATAGATAAGAAAATAGAGGAAGCGTCAATTGATCAATTATTAGATGAATATTTGAATATTTGATTAATTAAAAATACGGAGTAATTTATGTCAAAAAAAAATAAGTATAAAAATATAATTTTTAATATAATGAAAGTAACAACAAGTAATATTATTAAATTATTTGCGGGAGTTGTAGTAGGTTTTATCTTGCCCAAAATAATTGGGGTAAGTGATTATGGCTATCATAAAACATTTACGCTATATGCTACTTATGTTAGTTTATTAAGTTTTGGAATTGTTGATGGAATTTATTTGAAATATGGTGGAAAGAATTATGATCAACTGAATAGAGAGCAATTTAGGCTGTATAGTAAAGCGTTTATTGTACTTCAAGTAAGTATTGCCTTAATAGGTGTATTTATTGCCAATTTTTTTTTACAAAAAGATGCAAAATTTATATTGATATGTTTGGCGATTTTCTTAATTGCTAATAATGTGACTGCTTATTTTCAAACAATATCAACGATAACAGCTAGATTTTCGGAATTAACATTTAGAAATGTAATACAATCAGTTTTAAATATAATTGCTGTATTAGTATTATGGGGAATATATCATATACATAGTGAATTTGCTAATTATAAAGTATACACTATTTTTTATGTACTTATTTTTTCTATTTTGGCAATATGGTATGTTTATACGTATCGAAATATTGTATTTGGAAAAAACAGTAAATGGGTTAAGGAAAGAAAAAATATTAGGTATTTCGCAATTATTGGATGCCCTTTAATGGTGGCTAATATATGTTCATCATTGGTATTATCTTTAGATAGACAATTTGTTAATATTTTATTTGATAAGAAAACATATGCATTATATGCATTTGCTTATAATATGCTAGCGTTAGTAACTACAGCAACGTCAGCAATATCAACAGTGTTGTATCCGACTCTGAAAAGAGAAAATATTGATAGCTTAAAGAAGTCCTATTCTATTTTGGTTGGTGTTGTTTTATTGATTGTGTATGGCTGTATTATTATTTACTATCCTTTATGTATATTTGTAAATTGGTATCTACCTCAGTATTCTAATTCATTAATTATTTTTCAAATTATTTTTCCTGGGTTGGCTATAAGTTCTGTAATAACGATAGTTATGCATAATTATTATAAGACGTTAGGGATAAATTTATTATTCTTTTTTAAAGGAATATTTGCTTTAATACTTTCAGCTGTGGCTAATGCAATTGCATATTATTGTTTTAAAACAACACAAGCTATTTCAATTGCATCAATAATTACATTGATTATATGGTATTGTGTGGTTGAATACTATTTCATAAATAATATGAATGTGAAATATAAAGAAAATTTTATATACATGATTTTGATGATGCTATTTTTCTATAGTTTGAATTATATTATACAAAATTTATTTGTAGGTTGTATTATTTATGGAATAGGATTTGTATTGATTTCCTATAGTATTTATAAAAAAGAAATTAGAAATTTTTTGAATAAATTAAAAAAGGTTAGGTAAGGGGCAGTTACATGAAAAATAAGATATCTAGAGAAGAATGCAGAAAAATACAAATGAATATCCTATTAGTTTTAGATGATATTTGTAAGCGGAATGATTTAAATTATTATTTAGGATATGGTTCCATGTTAGGTGCAGTTCGACATAAAGGATACATACCATGGGATGATGATATTGATATTTGTTTATTTAGAGAGGACTATGATAAACTTATTAAAATATTAAAAGAGCAACAAGAAATTAATTGGTTAGACATTGTAGATAGTAGTGTAGGAGAATATTATTATCCTTTTGCTAAGGCCACGGATAATCGTACGATAGCTAAAATGGAAGATAACATTACACCACATGGAATATGGGTAGATATTTTCCCAATTGATAATGTTCCAAATTCAAAATATAGGAGTAAAATTTATATATATAATTGTTACTTATTGAGAGCAATGACAATAGCAATGACAACAGATTTCTCAGAAGTAAAGAATGTGAAAAAATTGAAATATAAAAAATTTTTGAACTGTATTGCAAATATTATTGGTAAAAATAGAATTTGTAAATATTATGAAAAAAAATGTAAAAAGTATATAAATAAAGAAAAGAAATATGTGGCAGTTTTATGTTCGGCATATGGATATAGAGATAGAATGGTTAAAAAGTATTTATTGGAGAGCGAAGAGTATATATTTGAAAAAAGAAAATTTTCTGGATTTAAAAATTATGATTTTTATTTAAGTAAATTGTATGGTGATTATATGAAACTTCCACCAGAGGATAAACGTAGGACTCATAGTGTAAATGCTGTTTGGAAATAGTGAATAGATATGAGATTTATGGTTTGAAATAATATAAAAATTACATGAGGATATTAGGATGAAAAAAATTATAACATACGGAACATTTGATTTATTACATGCTGGACATATTAATCTATTGAGAAGGGCAAAAGAATTAGGGGATTACTTAATTGTTGTTATTTCCACAGATGAATTTAATTGGAATGAAAAACAAAAAAAGTGCTATTTTACTTATGAAGAGAGAAAAAAATTAGTTGAAGCAGTTAGATATGTTGATTTAGTTTTGCCGGAAGAAAATTGGGAACAGAAGATTTCTGACGTTAAAGAGTATAAGATTGATACATTTGTTATGGGGGATGACTGGAAAGGAAAATTTGACTTTTTGAAGGAATATTGTGATGTTGTTTATTTGCCAAGAACAGAAGGAATTTCAACGACAAAAATTAAACAGGATTTAGGCTTGAAGAAATAGTTAGTAAATAGAATTTAGCCAATACAATTTGATGTATCTCTAAAATTGTATTGGCTATTTTGATTGTCCTTAAGGTCCCAGGGATCTTAAGAAATTAGTCTACAAAATGAATAGTTATATTGAATAAAAAATACGAAAAAATTTGAAAAATAGGTTCACTTTTTATAAAAAAGGAACTTTTATATTGTAAAGGGGAGAAAATACGAATGAATACAACATTAATTATTATGGCAGCTGGAATTGGATCTAGATTTGGAGAAGGAATCAAACAGTTAGCTCAGATGGGACCAAATGGAGAGATCATCATGGATTATTCTATTCATGATGCAAAAGAAGCAGGATTTAATAAAGTAGTCTTTATTATCCGCAAAGACATTTTCAAGGAGTTCGAAGAGATTATCGGAAACAGGATCAAAGAACAGATTGATGTAGAATATGTATTTCAGGAGCTTGATGATCTGCCAGAAGGTTTTGAAGTACCAGAAGGAAGAACAAAACCATGGGGAACAGGACAGGCAGTTTTATGCTGTAAAGATGTAGTGAAAGAACCATTTGTGATCATCAATGCAGATGACTATTATGGAAAAGAAGCATTTGTGAAACTGCATGATTTCTTAGTATCTGGAGAAGACCTTGGAAGAGAATTTACCATGGGAATGGGCGGATTCATTTTAAAGAACACATTAAGCGATAATGGAACAGTGACAAGAGGAGTCAGTGTTGTCGATGAGAATGGTTTACTAAGCCAGGTACATGAGACAACAGGAATCGAAATGGGAGAAGACGGACAAATCAAATGTGACAGCGAAGAAGTACAGGAATGGATCAGTCCAGAAGATAAAGTATCCATGAACATGTGGGCAGGATATCCAGAATTTTTGGATTTCTTAGCAGAGGATTTCAAAGATTTCCTTGCGAATGTGGAAGAAGGAGATTTAAAGAGTGAATATCTGTTACCGAATATCGTGGACAAGCTTTTGAAAGAAGAAAGAGCGAACGTGAAGGTGTTGGAGACACAGGATCGTTGGTTTGGAGTTACATATAAGGAAGATAAAGAGACTGTGCAGGACGCTTTTAGGGAGTTGATCGCTGATGGGGTTTATGCGGAGATGCTTTGGAAGTAGATGAATAGGTGGTAGCCAATAGGATGTGGTTTTTGTTAGGATCATGTTTTATTGGCTATGTTTGATTTTTATAGCCAGTAGGATCTAATAATGATATATACTTTGATGATTAATATATATTAAAGTAAGCTTTATACACATTAAGAAATTAGTCTACAAAGTGAATTGAAGAAGAGATATTTGGACGCTACGGTAGAAAGTTCTGCGAAACTTACAAACTATATGCATATTTACTTTGCGAATCATTGTAAGAAGGTAAGTGAACAGCATTTGGATGTCACAGAGGAATTGGATGTGATAGTAGTTCCTTTTGAACAGGCAATTGAGATGGTGATGAGCAATGAGATATGTTGTAATAGTTCAGCGTATGGAATATTGAAAGTTGCTAGAATATTAGGAGTTTAGTAGCAGGAAAAGTAACTTGTGATGAAGAATAAAGTATTGTATAATTTTTATGGAGAAAATTTAAAGGAAATCAAGAAAAGAGATTAAGATAGTCTTTGAGAGGTATATTATATGAAACTGAAATCTATTACATTAAATAATTTTAAAGGAATGGATAATATAGAACTTTCATTAGATCAAAAAACAACGGTCATATTTGGAATAAATGGTGTTGGAAAATCTACAATTCTTAAAGCAATTGATTTATTATATGCCAATATTATTGCAAAATTAACTAAGAAGAAAACAACAGAATTTGATAAAGATGATATTAGTTACGGAAAGTCAAAAGCAACAATTGAAGCAAAATTTGTTTTTGAGGATGGAGAGGAAAAAGAATATAGCCGTTCTTTTGATAGAGCGAATGGAAGGAATAATAATCCTAATCAATTAAAAGAATTGGTTGAAAAATTTGAAAATAATTATATTGTAAAAGGATATGATGATGGAGAAGGTAATTGGATTGAAGAAACAGATGATAAAAATATGCCGATTTTTGCAAATTACGGAGTGAATAGAATTGTATTAGATGTGCCTGTAAGAGCACCGAAAGAACAATTTGAAAAATTAGATGCATTTGATAAAGCAATTGAAAGTACGATAGATTTTAGAAATTTATTTAAATGGTTTAGAAATCAGGAAGATATTGAGAATCAAGCAAAAGTAAGAAATAATAATATGGGATACGAAGATAGAAGTTTGAAAGTAGTTAAAAAAGCAATGCTGGCAATGCTAGATGGTTTTGAAGACATTCATATTGAAAGAAAACCTCTTTCTATGAAAGTTACCAAAAATGGAAGAAACTTTAAAATAAATCAATTGTCAGATGGAGAGAAATGTACTATTTCACTATTTGGCGATTTAGCTAGAAGAATGGCATTGGCGAATCCTGGAGGAGAAAATCCATTAGAAGGTACAGGAGTAGTGTTGATCGATGAATTAGAGTTGCATATGCATACTTCATGGCAAAGAAAAGTTTTGGGAGTTTTAAAAGAGACGTTCCCTAATATACAATTTATAATAACAACGCATTCTCCACAAATATTAGGAGAGCTCGATGATAAATATAATTTAGTATATTTAAAGAAAGAAGATCAAAAAATAATTCCCAAAATGTACAGATCATTTTTAGGTTGGGATTCTAATTTGATATTAGAGGATGTTATGAATACATCATCGGTTAATAAAGAAATAAGAGAATTAAAGAGTAAGATGTACGCTTATATTGACGATAAACAGTATGAAGAAGCAGAAAAATTAGCAGATGAAATATATGAAAGAACGAATGGCCATGCAGAAGGTATAACAAAAGCTAAGATACTTATTGCTAGGGGGAAAAGGTGTGAAAAGAATAAGCAAAAGTGATTCACCAGAGTGGTTTGAAGAGTGGAAGAAAAAATTTGAAAAAGAAAATGGTAGAAAACCTCATTATAAAGGTGACTTTTCAACAGGGAGTAGGAATAGTGCAAACAGAAGGCGAAAGTTGCGGGAAGAGTTGTTGAAAGAGCAAGGATATATATGTTGTTATTGCATGAAGAGAATAAATTTAGATTCTTCACATAATGAACATTTTTGGCCTAAAGAGGTTTTTAGAGATAGAGATATGGATTACAAAAATCTGTTTGCTTCTTGTCAGGGAGTTGAAATTCTTGACGAAGATAAACATTGTGGACATCGAAAAAAGAATTGGTGGGAAGATTCAATGATTTCTCCAACGCATCCTGATGTTGAAAAAATGTTTAGGTATTCAGTAAGTGGAGAAGTACATAGTGTGCCGGAGAGAGAGGAATCTGTGATTATAGATCAAATGATTTCTGAATTTGGATTAAATAATTATGCATTAATTAGAAATAGAAGAGAAGCTATAGAAGCATCTGAAATATTTGATGAACGAGAAGATGATTATTCGGATAAAGAAATAAAAGATTTTATAGAATATTATTCTAATAAACATGAAGGTCAGTATATTCCATATTGTCAAGCAATAGTTGACTCATTGGAAAGGCAGTTATAGATGGATATTTGGTATCTATCTAGAATTGAGATTACGAAGGAGACAGAATAATGCAAGAATTTTTTTCAAATAATGCTTCTTCTGTTGAATCAGATCGTATTCTTTATACGCCATCCGTATTTGCACGTTCATCGTTATTGCATCGTAAACGCGCAATAGCACGTACCTTTTTTTATTAAAATTACTCTGCTATCATTATCCTATACAAAATATAAAAAGTCAAAAAAGTTAAGTATTTAACTTTTTGTACTTGGATAGGAGATGATCACATAAAAACTCAATCAAGTTTAGTTGCTTCACAAGTCCGACTTCAGCAATGGGCCAGACAGATCCATGAATGCAAATCACGTCCGGCAGGCATGAAGGTTGAAACATGGTGCAGCCAAAATGGAATCACAAAGACTAACTACTATTACAGACTCCGCCGTGTCCGTGAAGCTTATATTGAAACAACTCAGAGTTCTGAAACTACTTTTGTGGAACTTCCTGTTATGTCTGAATCAGAAAAATCTGAAAAACAGGAGTCAAAAAACCTGCCTGTGGCACGGATCCATACTGATGACAATCTGTCAATTGATATTTTTTGTTCTATATTATAATGGTCTCATAAATTAAGACACTTTTTCGGACAGATCTTAATGAATCTGATATATTTAAATCAATACATAAGAAAGGATTCAGTGTCATGTCCAGAAAAAGAAGAAATTTTAGTGCAAAATTCAAATCAGACCTTGTAATTGAGCTACTCAAAGGAGAAAAAGATCTCAATACCTTAGCAACAGAAAACAATATTCAACCAAATCTTCTCCGTAACTGGAAAAGAGAATTCTTGAACAATGCTTCTGCTGTGTTTGACGACAAACGTGAGGAAAACCTCAAGGAAAAACTTGTCAAAGAACGCAAGGAAAAAGCTGAGTATGCAAAAAAGGTTGGTCAGTTAACCATGCATTTAAGGGGGAGTACCTGGAAGAACAGAAAATGGTTGTTTTTAGTTTGAAAAATACAGATTAAATGTTATATCAAATAAAAATACAATATTGTTAGAGTTAATAGTTCTGAAATTTTATTGATGAATTAATTTGTCTATGTTACCATTGATTTATAGAAACTTAAGGAATTGTAGAATGTTAGGGTGGTAATTATGAGTTTATTTGATAATATTCCAGAAGGTACAGATATTATAGAAATTAGAAAAAAGGTTAATAAAATGCTTTCTGAAGCACGAACCAATGCTAAGCCTGAGAAATGCATATTATGTGGAGAAGAACAAAGCAGCTTTTGCGATTCTCATTCTGTTCCACAGATGTGCTTACGTCCAATTGCTGAACAGGGTAAAGTTCTACATGCATCATCGGCAATGGGATTTGATATAGGTGTTGTAGATTTGGAAGGCGGTGTAAAAAAATCAGGAACATTTAAGTATATATGCAAGAAATGTGATGGGAAATTTTTTCAAGATTATGAAAACTTAGAAAATATAAGAAAAACACCAACAGATAAGATGCTTGCAGAAATTGCAGTAAAAAATATGCTGTTACAGTTAAATAAACGTGCGAATGAACAAGAATTAATTCAGGTGGTACAACGAGAATTTGGAACATATGAGAATTCAGATGGATTATCTAAAATAAAAAAATTAGATCAAGAAGAATATAAAGAGGAAGTTTTATTTCATCAAGATATAGCGAAGAATAATAAAGCAGGTGGATACCAGATTTTGTTTTGGAAAGTCTTACCATATAAAGTGCCAATAGCAACTCAAAGTGCTATTGTATTACCATGTGATATGGAAGGAAATATACTCAATGAGATATATAATTTTGATGAATCTGTCAGAATGCAATATATGCATATAGCAGTGTTTCCATTAGAAGGTGAGAGTGTTGTATTGGCATTTTATCATAAAAGAGACAAGCTTTATAGGCAGTTACGACACCAAATAAATTCTTCTTCACAAGAAAAGGTATTACAGTACATAAATTATTTGATTTTTGAGCATACAGAAAATGTCTATTTTTCTAAGAAAATAGAAGAGGAAATAAAGAATAATAAGATGATTGAAAAATTAAGTCAGGAAGCAAATGGACTTCCTAGATTTGGTCATTTAAGTGCTGATAATATGTTTGGAGTAGGATATGAAGCTGTAAAGCCAGAAGATATACCCAATTTCTTAGATGAAAGTTGGGCTATTAAAGAAGAGGAAAGCACGGATGGGGAAGAATAACAGCGTAAAGAAAATAGATGAAGAACAGATTTTGAAGACGGAGAAGTCAAAGCTTACTGATTGTAAGAGAACTTAAGTTCCCAGTAATACAACTTAAGTTCCCAGGGACCTTAAGAAATCAGCATACAAAATAAATTGCAACATTAAACACAATTATTAAAAATATTCCAAACAAAATACGCATTTAACATATAAAACAGGAGAAGGCACAAGAATGAAGACTATCATAGGAAAAATCACAATAGACATTCTAACATCAATCTATCAGCCGTTTTGGTTTGCAATTTTGTTATCAATAATGACAATGTTCTTTTATTTGTATGTAAAATGTCCAGAAGGAGCAGGTAAGGGATGGAAAGCAGCTATCCGGACATGGATCGATTATTTTAAAAGAGATAGAGAATTTCGTAAAAAATATATATTGTTTTTCTATATTACCATGGTATTATTTAAGACATTGATCAACCGAGATATGTGGATGAATCCATTATGTGATGTGTGGGGAGTATGGGGAATATACAGATATAATACAGTGACAGGCCAGCGCATTTTAACATCAGAGTGTATAGAAAATTTTTTCCTGCTCATGCCGTATATAGTATTAATGTTTTGGAATTTTGAAGAAAAAATATTTGGTAAGAAAGTGTATATAGGGAAAATCATATTAAAAAGTATCCAAATAGCGTTTTTGTCATCTCTGACAATTGAGCTGTTGCAGTTGTTTTTAAGATTAGGAACATTTCAAATATCAGATTTATTTTTTAATACAATTGGAGGGTTAGCAGGAGGAATTATTTATTTTCTAGTGAATGCCATGGCAGAACGGATTAGACGAATGAGAAATTAAATACGACCAAACACAAACACCCCATTCAGAAATTGGTACTACAAATTGCACAAAAACAATAACAAAGACAGATTTATTACTGAAAATTTTGCTAACACCAGAGTGAAAATGCAAGTGAAATGTTGTAATTTCCTAGAAAATAATGCTACATATTGATTCTCCGATATTAATTTGATAAAATATAAAGCATAAATACAGGATACATAATACAACACGATATAAAGAGGAGAATAACAATGCATTTATTAGGAACGATTGCAATGATCTTAGTGTTAAGCTTAATGATCGCAGGGCTTTTAAAATTAAATTACAAAGATTTATGGGTATCAGAGGATAAGACATCCAGAGAGCCAGAGGCAAGAACATTAAGAAGTTGTTAAGTATAAGACCAATGAGATAAAAGAGCAGGTACGAAACAGAGTACCTGCTCTTTTTATCTTACAATAAGGAAGTATTTAAGGAAAGGATAGCCAGAATCTATTGACATTATAGAGAATAATATTTATAATAAAAAGTATATGTGAAGACAAATATATGAAATGTTTTACACAGGATATAACAAGTATACAGGTAACAAAACAGGTCAGATGACTGAAGGGGAGATTTATGGATACTACATTAATAATTATGGCAGCCGGAATCGGATCAAGATACGGTGCAGGAATCAAACAGCTTGCGAAGATGGGACCGAATGGTGAGATCATTATGGATTATTCAATTCGTGATGCGAAAGAAGCTGGATTTAATAAGGTTGTATTTATTATCCGTAAGGACATTTTTGAAGAATTTGAAGAGATAATCGGCAACCGAATTAAAGATCAGATTGATGTAGAATATGTATTTCAGGAATTAGATGACCTTCCAGAAGGATTTGAAGTACCAGAAGGACGTACAAAGCCTTGGGGAACAGGACAGGCTGTTCTTTGCTGCAAGGATGTTGTCAAGGAACCATTTGTGATCATCAACGCAGATGATTACTATGGAAAGGAAGCTTTTGTGAAGCTTCATGATTTCTTAGTATCTGGAGAAGATCTTGGAAGAGAATTCACAATGGGAATGGCAGGATTTATCCTGAAGAATACATTAAGTGACAATGGAACTGTCACACGAGGAGTTAGTGTTGTGGATGAGAATGGATTATTAAGCCAGGTTCATGAGACAACAGGAATTATGATGGGGGAAGATGGTAAGATCAAGTGTGATCTTCCAGATGTTCAGGAATGGATCAGTCCAGAGGATAAGGTTTCTATGAATATGTGGGCTGCATATCCAGAATTTTTAGAGTTCCTTGCAGAAGACTTCAAGACTTTCTTAAGTGAAGTAGAAGAAGGAGATTTGAAGAAAGAATATTTATTACCAAATATCGTAGACAAGTTATTGAAAGAAGGGCGTGCAAACGTCAAAGTATTAGAGACACAGGATCGATGGTTCGGTGTAACTTATCAGGAAGATAAGGAAGCTGTACAGGAAGCATTTGCCGGATTGATCAAAGAAGGTGTCTACCCAGCAAATTTATGGGGCTAAGATATATGGCATAATTTAGGGGCAGTCAGTGTTGAACTGGCTGCCTGTTTTATTTCAGAGGAAGTTTTGGTGAGGTCCGCTTTGAAATAGAATAAGGAGGATCAAAATGAAATATAGCAAAACAATTGCGGGAATTACGATAGAGATCTGTGAAAAAGCAATAGGAGAAGATCTTGTTTTAACTCTAAGCGGTGGTGAGAAACCGCATATTGGCTGTGTTGTTCAGGCAGTTCCACGCCCTTCGTTGAGTGGTGATGGAACGATCAGTGTCACTTCATCTGTGATCAATCTGACAGGCCACAAAGACGAATTTCTATGCCGCAGACTGGCTGAGAATCGATGCAGGGAAACAGGAAAAGTAGTGGTATGTACAGGCGGGGTGCACATGGATCATATAACGGGAGAACAGATCGAAGAATTATTAAAGAATATCGATCGTATGATGACAGAATAAGATCATAGAAGATGATCAGAAAGCAGGTGATTTTTTGAAATTTATTCATATTGCGGATGTTCATTGGGGAGCCAGACCAGAGAGAGAGCAGACATTTGGAAGGATCAGAGAACAAGAGATCAAAGAGACATTTCAAAGAGTCATTGATCATGCGAATAAGCAACAGGTAGATCTGTTATTGATCGCAGGGGATCTGTTTGATCAGCCGCCAACGCAGCAGGAACTGAGAGAAGTGGATTATCTGTTGTCCAGATTGAATCATACAAGAACGGTTTTGATCGCAGGGAATCACGATCATCTGGAACCGCATGATGTATTTTCCCAGTATAAATGGAATTCGGAAGTTTACCTTCTGGATGGAAAACAAAGAGATCATATTTCTTTTGAAGATCTTGAAACGACCATTTATGGCTTTAGTTATTGGAAGAATCAAATCACGAAACCATTGTATGATCACATGAAACCAGATGAGAGCGAAAGCAGTGATTTTTCAATCCTGCTGGCACATGGAGGGGATGAAAGTCATATCCCGATTCAGAGAGAAGCGTTAAAATGGTCTGGATTCGACTATATCGCTCTTGGACATATCCATAAACCAGAGATCATTTTCGAAGATCTGATGGCATATGCAGGATCGCTGGAACCATTGGATCACACAGAGACGGGATATCATGGGCTGATCGAAGGGGAGATCAGCGAAGAAAAGAAACAGATAACCTTCGTTCCCTTTGCAAAAAGAATGTATACACAAGTGGAAGTCATGATATCCGATGAGATGTCAGCGTTAGAGATCACAGATCGGGTAGAAACGGAACTTTCATATCATGGAAGAGAGAATATATATGAGATTGTACTGACAGGAAGTATTGATCCACAGATCCATTTGGACTTTTATGAGATTACGAGCCAATATATGGTCACAGATATCATTTATGAAACGAAGAATCAATGGGAATACGAACAGCTATCAGAGGAAGATGATTTTATCATCCAGAAGGTTGCAGATATTTTAAAAGATAAACCAGAGGCTTTGCGTTATGCGATGGAAGCTTTAACATATGCCAGGGAGAAGTAAAAGATGAAGATTGAGGAGATCAATATTGATGGATTTGGAAAATTTCATAAATATCATTGCCAGACATCCGGGAAGTTAGAAGTTTTCTATGGCAAGAATGAATCTGGCAAGACAACACTTCGTAAGTTTATGATCGCAATGCTGTTTGGGCTGGAGAAATCAAGAGGACTTGCTGCAAGATATGATGATTTCACCAGATATCAGCCAGTAAATGGCGGCATTTATGGTGGCTCCATGATCTTTGAAAAGGACGGGATCAGATATAAGATCATGCGAAACTTCGGTCAAGGGCAGACAGAGTATCGCATATTTGATGCAGATACGATGGAGGAACTTAAGGGGAAGGAATACTTATTCGAATCCGATCAACAGGCATTTGAGAATACGGTTTCGATGACACAGGCAGAGATTCGTACAGGCAGAGAGATGAAGGAAGTTTTGCAAAATTCCATGGCGAATCTGCGAAGTAGCAAGGATGCCGCGATCGACCTTCGAAAAGCGATCGATCATTTGAAAGTCAGACGAAGACAAAAGCGAAAAGATCCTGTGTTTGCACAGATTGACAACTTGCGAAGACAGCAGGGGTCATGGCAGTATGATGCACAAGCGTTGAATGAATATGAACAGGAAGAGAGAGAGATTCGGAAACGTTTAAGACAAAAGAGAAAGTTGACGCTGCTTCAGAAGATTTTGCTGTGGTTTCGAAAGTTATTTGGCGGGGAAGATGAAGAACGAATTCGCAAAATAGAACTAAGACATCGCTTAGAGATCATAGAGATCGAGAAAGCACAGCTTATGCAGCAAAAGGAAGAGGCAGATAAGAAAAAGCAGGAATACGAGATTTTGCTGGGGCAAAAAAGGAAGAAAGAACTTGAGATTCACGAGATAGAACTTGCAATGAAAGCGATCGAGGAAGCTGCAAGCCAGGTACAAAAGACTTTTGGACAGGAACTAAATGAGAAGATCTCAGAGATTTTTTGTGATATGACGAATGGAAAATATACGCAGGCAGTCATGGATGAGAATCTTTCGATGATGGTTTATGATGGATTTGATCATGTCGATATGAAGTATTTAAGCAATGCCACGGTAGAACAATTATACTTTGCGCTGCGTCTTGCGTCGGCCGATCTTTTATATGAAAATGATGCATTTCCGTTGTTTTTAGATGATGTGTTCGGTAATTATGATGACGAAAGACTGGCACAGACGATGCAGTATTTAAGTCACCATACAGACCGTCAGATCTTTTTATTTACGGGCAGGAAAGAAATACTTCGTTTATTGGATGAGAAAGAAATTTTATATCATCTTATTTCTTTATAGCTTTTTCTGTGCTAAGATAATGAGAGATAAAGTAACAAAGGAGATCAAAATATATGGCAAAGAAGATGACCATGGCAGACATCGCGAATTTATCAGGAGTTGGAAAAAGCACGGTATCCCGCTATTTTAACGGGGGATATGTAAAGGATGAGACGAGAGCGAAAATTCAGAAGGTCATTGAAGAATACAACTATACACCGAATGCATTTGCGAGATTGAATGCGAAACAAAGCAACGTGATCGGTGTAGTTGTGCCGACATTAAATTCTAAGATCACAAGCCGTGTGATCACAAGTATCGATCGGTATTTAAGAGAAAAGGGGTATACAACCCTTATTCAGAACTCAGACCACGATATTGATCAGGAATTACAGAATATCCAGCGCCTGATCCAGTTAAATGTGGATGGGATCTTGATCAGTTCCATAGCAATCACAAAGGACCACAAAGAGCTGTTAAAGAAAGCTGGAATTCCAGTGGTTGTTTTAACACAGGATTATGAAGATGGAATTTCCATTATTTATGATGATTATCATGCAGGGAAAACGATCGGAGAGTATATCGGGAAGAAAGGACATCAAAAGGTTGGATATATTGGTGTCTATGAGATAGACCAGGCAGTTGGGATCGAGCGTAGAAATGGCGTGTTAGATGGATTGAAAGAATATGGAATCACACCGGTAACAGGGAAGAGTGATTATAGTTTTATTGGTGGACAGACGGTTACAAGAGAATTACTTGAGAGGGAATCAGATTTAGATGCGATCATCTGTGCAACAGACCGGCTTGCGTTTGGTGCATATAAGATTTTACACGAACATAAGAAGAGGATTCCAGAAGAAGTGTCTGTGGCAGCGTTTGGAGGATATGATGAAAGTACCCTCCTGACGCCAGAGCTTACAACGCTAAAGTTTGATTCCTATGGAATGGGATACCTTGGAGCAGAAACGATCCTTAAGATGATCACAGGAGAACCAGTATCCAAGAAACAGATTGTGGGATATGAATTTATTGAAGGCGGAAGTGTCAGATCATAAATTCTTCATACGTGCTTATAATATCGCCCTCCTTCCGTATTACTCGGAACGGAGGGCTTTGCCGTTTACCTGTTGCTTTGTTAAGTCGTCTCACATAAAACACAAATAAAAGTAATAAAATAAAAAAATGTGGTATCGATTCCATAAATACTATTGACAAATAGAAGAGAAAGTTATAAGATACAGATATGGAACCGATACCATAATAAGTTTCACAATAAAAAAGGAGAGAAGATATGGATTACGCAAAAATCGCCAGCCAGGTCATCGAGTATGTTGGTGGCAAACAAAACATTAAGTCAGTTCAGCATTGTGCAACAAGACTTCGTTTACAGTTAAAAGACAACGATCTTCGCAATGAAGATGCAGTCAGCGACATTGAAGGAGTTAAGGGAGTGTTCTTAACACAGTCACAGTTCCAGATCATTTTCGGATCAGGACTTGTAAACTTAGTGTGCGACGAAGTACAGAAGCAGTTGGGAATTTCAGTCGATACACCAGCAGATGTTGAGAAAGAAGAGAAGAAAGGAAATGTTCTTCAGAGATTAGTAAAGTTATTAAGTGATATTTTCGTACCGATCATTCCAGCCATCGTAGCAGGTGGTCTGTTAATGGGAGTGAACAATATCCTGACAGCAGCGATGTTTAGTGGCAAGTCCGTCATTGATCTGTACCCACAGTTTAAGGGTCTGGCAACAGCGATTAACATGTTTGCAAGTGCTCCATTTGCATTTTTGCCAGTATTGATCGGATTTAGCGCAACGAAGAAGTTTGGCGGGAATCCATATCTTGGAGCAGCCATGGGTATGATCATGGTTCATCCAGATCTGTTAAGTGCATACAGCATCGGTATCGCCAAAGCGCCAGTATGGGATATCTTTGGATTTAAGATCCAGGCGATCGGATATCAGGGAACTGTACTTCCAGTATTAGCAGTTGCATTTATTTTAGCAACGATCGAGAAGAAGTTACATAAAGTAACACCAACATGGTTAGATAACCTGACAACACCATTGATCTCTATCATGGTAACATCATTTTTAACATTCATCTGCGTAGGACCAGTGTTAAGAGAAGCAGGTAACTTATTAGCAGATGGAATCACATGGGTATATAACACACTTGGATTTGTCGGTGGAGGATTATTCGGACTTGCATATGCACCGATCTGTCTAACAGGAATGCATCACAGCTTTATCGCGATCGAGACACAGCTGATCGCAGCCAAAGCAACAACAGGTGGAAGTTTTATCTTCACAACAGCAAGTATGAACAACGTAGCACAGGGAGCAGCCGTATTAGCAGTTTTATTCTTAACAAAGAATGAGAAGATGAAATCAATCTGTTCTGCATCAGGTGTTTCTGCATTACTTGGAATCACAGAACCAGCAATGTTCGGTGTAACACTGAAATTAAAATATCCATTCTACGCTGCCATCATCGGTTCAGCCGTAGGTAATGCATATTGTGCAGCAACAGGAGTTTTGGCACAGGCATTAGGAGCAGCAGGACTTCCGGGATTCCTGTCCATGCTTCCAAAAGATTACTTAAACTTCGTGATCGGACTGCTCTTATCCATGGGAGTATCCGCAGTTTTAACTGCAGTCTTCTGGAAGAAGTTTAACGTCGAAGGAGAAGATCACAAAGCAGAGACTCCGGTTAAAGAAGAAGTAAAAGCAATCGAAGTACAGGAACCAGCAGATACAACAGAAGAAACAAATGAATTATATGCACCAATGAAAGGTGAAGTTTTAGATGTAGCAAAGTCTGCAGACCCAGCATTTGCAAGTAAGGCAATGGGAGAAGGTGTAGCGATCAACCCAAGCGAAGGCATCGTATATGCACCAGCCGATGGAACGATCAGTCTGATCTTCCCTACAAAACATGCAATGGGGATCACATTAAACTCAGGAGTAGAACTTCTGATCCATGCAGGAATCGATACAGTTAAGATGAATGGCGAAGGTTTTGAGACTTTCGTAGAAACAGGAGCCAAAGTAAAGAAAGGTGATAAATTATTATCTTTTGACATGGATCTTGTGAAAGAAAAAGGATACAAGACACAGACGATGTTCTTAGTTGCAGATGCGAAAGGAAAAGAAGTCGAAGTGGTTGAAGCAGCGGATGCAGATAATAATACGAAGATCATGAATTTAAAATAATCATTATTCGAAGAAGGAAAGGAAACCAGGGCAGATGTTTGAAAAATACAAGAAAGTCTATAAGGCAGATTATGAAAAATGGTATAAAGAAAATGAAGCTTACAGAGAACGTGTGGCAGCAGATCAAGACCGATTAAAATTCCATTTAATGCCAAAGACAGGATGGTTAAATGATCCAAATGGTTTATGCCAGTTTAATGGGACATACCATATTTACTACCAGTACACTCCATTTGAACCAACTGGTGAGTTAAAGACATGGGGACATTATACGACAAAAGATTTTATTCATTATGAAGATTTTGGACCAGTCGTATTCCCAGATGAAGACATTGATGCCCATGGTGTCTATTCCGGCTCTGCATTTATTGAAGATGATACGATCCACTATTTCTACACAGGAAATTTAAAATATTTTGACAGAGATGATTATGACTATATCAACAGTGGACGTGGAAGTAATACGATCACATTTACAAGTAAAGACGGCTATGAGTTTACCAAAAAGGAATTGTTAATGACAACCGACGATTATCCGGCTGACATGAGCAACCATGTGCGTGATCCAAAAATCTTTAAGAAAAATGAGAAATATTACATGGTTCTTGGAGCAAGGGATGTCGAAGGTGTGGGTATGATCCTTCTATATGAATCTACAGATCTTAAGAACTGGACATACAAGAACCGCATCACAACTCCACAGAAGTTTGGTTATATGTGGGAATGTCCGGATCTGTTTGAAATGGACGGACAGTTATACATCATCTGCTGCCCACAGGGAGTAGAAACACAAGGCATTGATTACGAAAATGTTCATCAGGTCACAGCAATGAAATTAGACTATGATTTTGATACCGATGAATATGAAATCACAGATATCAAACTTTTTGACCGCGGATTTGATTTCTATGCACCACAAAGTTTTGAGGATGAAAGTGGAAGAAGGATTCTGATCGGATGGATGGGAATCCCAGACGCAGACTATACGAATCCAACCGAAGAAGCTGGATGGCAGCATGCACTGACGATTCCAAGAGAATTATCCGTAAGAGACGGAAAACTGATTCAGGAACCAATCGAAGAATTAAAACAACTTCGAAGCGAGGACAAAGCAGTTTGTACATTTTGTTATGGACAGACGATCATCATGCAAAATGCCATCTATGAAGCTATTGTAGATTTTAAACGATGCAGAGAAATGGTAATGACACTGCGCGAAGGGATCACTCTTTCCTATAAAGACAATATCCTGACCTTAAATCTTGGGGTCTATGGAAGTGGAAGATCAACAAGAAAAGTCAGATTAGAAAAATTAGAGCATCTTCAGATTTTTGCGGACACTTCATCTTTAGAAATCTTTGTGAATCATGGAGAAGAAGTTTTTACAACAAGAATCTACAATCATTATGGAAGACTACTGATTAATGGAGAATGTTCTGGTATAATGACTGTATATCCATTAAAATCATTTGAAATCGAAGGAGGAAGACATGAAGAATAAATTATGTGGGATCGGAGAAGCACTGATCGATTTTATTCCAGAAGTTAAGGGACAGAGACTAAAAGATGTACCTTCATTTAAAAGAGTTGCGGGAGGAGCACCTGCCAATGTAGTCGGGGCAGTTACGAAGCTTGGTATTCCATCCAAATTTTTAACAAAGCTTGGAGATGATCCATTTGGAGATTATATCGTGGAAGTATTAGATGAAGCAGGAATCGACACTTCTAATATCGCAAGAGACAAAGAAGGGGAAACAGCCTTAGCATTTGTATCCCTTGCCTCTGACGGAAATCGTGATTTCAAATTTTATAGAAAAAACAGTGCAGATTTACGCTACAGTGTAGAAGATATCCCGGCAGATATCTTAAACGATTGTGGAATGATTCATTTTTGCAGTGTAGACCTTGTGGAATCTCCAATGAAGGAAGCTCACAAGAAACTGATCGATATGGCGATCGCGCAGAATGTGAAAGTATCTTTTGATCCAAACTTAAGATTTTCATTATGGGACGATCTTGATCAATTAAAAGAGACAGTCAATGATTTCTTAAAATACGCAGATATCATCAAGATTTCTGACGAAGAACTGGAATTTATCACAGGACATACAGATATCAAAGATGCTCTGGACGGTTTATTTGCTGATCGTGCAAAATACGTTATCTACACAAAAGGAGCTGACGGAGCAGAAGTGTATACGAGAAATGGAATGGTAGAAGCTTCTGGATATAAGATCGATGTCCGAGATACGACAGGTGCTGGAGATTCGTTTATCGGAGCATTCCTATACTGTCTGTTAAATGATGAAGTAGAAGATTTGGAGTCCGTAAGTGATGACACATTAAGAAACTACCTTGATTTTGCCAATGCTTATGCAGCGAACACAACAACAAAAGAAGGTGCATTAGCAGCCATGGCAGATCGAGCTGAGATGGATGAATGGATGAAGATATTAAAGAAATAAATCAAATAAATCCTTATAGACCATAGAAGAAAGAAGAGTTGAATGTAGTATTTGGCTCTTCTTTTTTGTAGTAGAAGAAATCTCCGAGACTCCTAAATCAGAAAAGGAGATCGTAGAACGTAATTAAAACACAGTATACATGAAAAAATATTTGTTAAATCCTTGACAACATATTTTTTTAGTCATATAATTAGCGTACAAAGTATTGGTACACGAAAAATAAAACATACGAAGAATATAACAGGCAAATTATTTTGACCAGACAGGAGGATAAAAAGAATGGTTGAATTTAAATTAACGAAAGAACAACTGCTTGCAAAGGAATTGTTCAGAAGTTTCGCTGAGAATGAGATCAAACCAATTTCCAGAGATATGGATGAAGCAGAGAAATTTGATATGGATCTGTTAGATAAGATGAAGAAATACGGTCTGATGGGAATTCCATATTCTAAAGAATACGGTGGAGAGGGAGCAGATGTATTAACATATGCTTTAGCAATGGAAGAGGTATCCAAAGTTGATGCCAGTGCAGGAATCACAATTTCCGTACATACTTCTCTTTGCTGTTCTTGTATTAACGACTATGCATCAGAAGAACAGAAACAGAAATTCTTACGTCCATTAGTTGACGGAAGTAAGATTGGATGTTTTGGACTGACAGAACCAGGAGCTGGAACAGATGCCAGCGGAGTTAAAACAACTGCAAAATTAGACGGTGATCATTATGTATTAAATGGTCAGAAAGTATTTACAACAAACTCTGGATTTGCAGATACATTCATTATTTTTGCTTACACAGATAAGAGTGCAGGAACAAGAGGTATGTCTGCATTTATCGTAGATAGAGACAGCGAAGGATTAACAGTCAGCAAAGATATTCCTCGTATGGGAATCAGAGCAGCATCCAACGCAGAAGTAGCATTAGTTGATGTGAAAGTTCCAAAAGAAAACCTGATCGGAAGAGAAGGAATGGGATATAAGATCGCTATGGGAGCTTTAGCAGGAGGACGTATCGGAATCGGTGCTCAGTCTGTTGGTATTGCACAGGGTGCATTAAATGAAGCGATCAAATACGTAAAAGAAAGAAAACAGTTTGGAAAACCAATCGCAAAATTCCAGAATACACAGTTCTTGATCGCAGCATTACAGACAAAGATTGATGCAGCAAGATTAATGGTATGGAGAGCAGCGAAAGCAAAAGATGATCATGAAAATTTTGCACCACTTGCAGCACAGTGTAAATTATTTGCTTCTGATGTAGCTGTTGAAGTTACAAGAGGAGCAGTTCAGATGCTTGGTGGATACGGATACTCAAGAGAATATCCAGTAGAGAGAATGTATCGTGATGCGAAGATCACAGAGATTTATGAAGGTACATCCGAAGCTATGAAGATGATCGTTGGCGGTGGATTATTAAGATAAGAAAGAAGGAGACAAGAGAATGAAGATTGTTGTTTGTGCAAAACAAGTACCAGATACAACGGAAGTAAAATTAGATCCAAAGACAAATACACTGATCCGTGATGGTGTTCCAAGTATTATTAACCCAGATGATAAAGCAGGAATTGAAGCAGCACTTCAGTTAAAAGAAAAATGCCCAGGAAGTACAGTAACTGTTGTTTCTATGGGACCACCTCAGGCAGATGTTGCATTAAGAGAAGCATTAGCAATGGGATGCGATGATGCATTACTGATTTCAGATCGTGCATTTGGAGGAGCAGATACATGGGCTACTTCTTCTACAATTGCAGCAGCATTAAAGAAATTAGATTATGATGTGATCATCACAGGTCGTCAGGCGATTGATGGAGATACAGCACAGGTTGGACCTCAGATCGCAGAACACCTTGGAATCCCTCAGGTAAGTTATGTAGAGAAGATGGATGTAGAAGGGGAAGATACTTTAGTTGTCCAGAGACAGTTTGAAGATCGTCACCAGATCATTGAAGTGAAGACACCTTGTCTTTTAACAGCATTAGCTGAACTTGCTGATCCAAGATATATGTCTGTTCACGGTGTATTTGATGCATATCGTGAAAAAGAAGTTAAAGTATGGGGATTAGAAGATATCAAAGATACAGTCAATGAAGGAAATATCGGATTAAAAGGTTCTCCTACCAGAGTTAAGAAATCCTTTACAAAACAGGCAAAAGGTGCAGGAACGATCTTAAATGATCTCTCCGATGACGAAGCAGTTGCCGCAATCGTAGAAAAATTACAGGAAAAACACATCATTTAAGGTAAGGAGGACAATCAAAATGTGTAAAGATGTTTATGTATTTGCTGAGCAGAGAGATGGAAATCTTCAGAAAGTCGGTATCGAACTGATCGGAGAAGCAAGAAAGCTTGCAGATGATCTTGGACAGAATGTAGTTGCAGTTTTACTTGGAAATCAGATTAAAGACAAAGCAAGTGAACTGATCGCTCATGGAGCAGATAAAGTTGTAGTAGTAGATGATGAAATGCTGGCAGAATATGTGACAGAACCATATGCAAAAGCAATGATGGAGATCATTCAGTCCCATAATCCAGAGATTGTTCTCTATGGAGCAACATCGATCGGACGAGATCTTGCACCAAGAGTTTCTGCAAGAATCCACACAGGATTAACAGCAGACTGTACAAAACTTGATATTGATGAAGAAACAAAATTATTAATGATGACACGACCAGCATTTGGTGGAAATATCATGGCTACGATCGTCTGCGAAGATTTCAGACCACAGATGGCAACAGTAAGACCTGGTGTTATGAAAGCATTAGAAGCTGATGAAAGCAGACAGGGTGAGGTTGAAGTTGTTGAAGTAAACTTTACAGATGCAGATATGAATGTTAAGATCCGTGAAGTTGTAAAAACAACGCACAAATCTGTAGATATCACAGAAGCTAAGATCCTGGTAGCAGGAGGACGTGGTGTAGGAAATGCAGAAGGATTTAAAGATCTTGAAGCATTAGCAGACACATTAGATGGTGAAGTAGCAGCATCAAGAGCAGCTGTAGATTCAGGATGGATCAGCAATGACCGTCAGGTTGGACAGACAGGTAAGACGGTTCGTCCAGAGTTATACTTAGCATGTGGAATCTCTGGAGCGATTCAGCACGCAGCAGGTATGGAGAATTCAGAATTCATCGTAGCGATCAACCGAGATGAAGATGCAGCGATCTTTGATATCGCAGACCTTGGTATCGTAGGTGATATTAAGAAGATTCTTCCAAAATTAAATGACGCGATCAAAGTAGTCAAAGAAAAATAAAGTATAAATGAAGTTATAAATGAAAACTCCTAAAACACATAAAATCTCAAAAAATTAAAAAATCCAAAGAACAGAGAAATGGGCGGCGTAAAAACCGTCCATTTCTCTGTTCTTTGGAAAGTAAAAATACTTGACGAAGAATTGTTGGAATGTTACAATGTGAAATATAATTAGCGTGCGAAATATTTACAAAATAAACAAAAAGGAGAAACGAAATGAGATTTGTTGTGATTTTAAAACAAATTCCAGATGATTCGATCAAAGAAGAATATCAGGATGTGGATCAGTTAAATGACAGTGATAAGAACGTAATAAAAGAAGCACTGGATTTAAGAGAACGCTATGGTGGAACTGTAGATGTGATCGGATTTGGACCATTATCCGCAGAAGACGTTATGAAAGAGACGCTTACTTATGGAATTGATGATGCCTTCCTGATCAGTGATCCCCAATTCGCAGATATGGATGTATCACAGGTTGCCAAGATCGTCGCAGCGGTGATCAAAAAGCTTGGTCCATATGATCTGGTCCTATGCGGACGGCAGGCGATTGATGGAGACAGTGCCCATATGGCTTCTATGACTTCCTGTGCATTGGAGATCCCATTGATCGCGTATTCGGACGAGATCACAGAGATGAAAGATGGAAGTGTTTTTGCAACGTGTATGGGGGATCAGATGGCATATAAGGTAGAAGCCAAAACTCCGGCAATGATACTTTCTATCAGAGAGAAGAACAAGAACCGTTTTCCATCCGTACCAGATATCATGAAAACGTATGATGGAACATATAAGACAAAGATATTGACGAATGAAGAGCTGAATCTTTCTGTGACCAAGAGAAAAGTAACACAGCTTAGAAAATATGAAGTCAAAAGCAGCAAACAGCAAAAACTTGTTATGAGCAATGGAAAAGATGAAGAAGAAAAGGCGGCACAGATTCTTCAGTTGTTAAAGCAAAAGAGCGTGATCTAGGAGGTGTTTGGATATGAATTTAGGGAAAAAAGAAGGAATCGTTGTTGTTGGAGAGATTCAAAAGAGAGAGATCATGCCGCTGACTTTGGAATTGATCGGGGCAGCAGGAAAACTTTCGAAGGAGAGAGATCTTTCATTGTCAGTCATTCTATCAGGATGTGGGATCAAAGAAGAGGCAAAAAAGCTTTACAATTACGGAGTGGATGAAATCCTTTGTATCGAAGATGAGAAATTAATAGAAGGGCATATGCAGCTGCATCATGATGCTGTCATAGAAGTTTTAAAAGAAAAGGATCCGAAAGTGATACTGATCGGAGGAACGGCATCAGGAAGAGTCCTTGCAGGAAAGACAGCCTATGCATTTGATACAGAATTAGTCTGTGATGCATCGAAACTTACATACGATGAGAAACAGGAACAACTTATCATCACAAGACCTGCATTCGACGGGAAAAACATGGCAGACTTTGTGATCGATCCATCATTGACATCGGTGATCACGATCCGTACAGGAGTGATGGGAAAAGCAGAATACAAGGAAGACAAACAAGGTGAGATGTTATATGTGCATCCAGAATGTCTGAAAGAAGAACGACAAGATCTGATCTATCATGGAGCGGCAGGAAAAAGTGGAAAAGAAGTTCATCTGGATACAGCAAGGATCATAGTTTCCGGTGGTCGTGGGATGAAAGGAGAAGAAGGATTTGCGCTTCTAGAGAGACTTGCAGAGAAGATCGGAGGGGAAGTTGCATGTACAAGACCATGTGTAGATGCAGGATGGATGCTTCCAACACAGCAGGTAGGACAGTCAGGAATCTCCGTAAAACCGAAACTGTATCTTGCATTTGGGATTGCCGGGGCAATTCAGCATATGACAGGAATTGATGCAGATTGCATCATTTCAGTCAATAATAATCCGAGGGCTGCGATCTTTGCATACAGTGATTATGGTGTGGTTTCGGATGCAAGGAAATTACTGGAAAGTATGTTAAAACAGATTGAAGAAGGAAAAGAATTCTTATAAAAATGGACAAAAAAAGTATGCTGTGTATCTGGTTTTGATATACAGCATACTTTTTTTAATATAAAGGTAAGTCTTAGAAAATACTGGTTAACGCAATGAATACAAGACAGTCGATCAGAGGAATGAAGATCTGTGTGACTGCGATATCCCAGTATGCTTCTTTATGTGTTAATTTACAGATACCTAATAAAGTGATCTGAGCTCCCTGATGAGGAAGGGTATCTAAAGTCCCAGCGGCGATCGTGGAAATTCTATGGATATCAGGAAGGCTGGCACCAAGTTTTAAATAAGTATCCTTTAATGCTTTAAAAGCGACTCCCATACCACCAGAAGCAGATCCGCAGGCACCGGCACAAACAGCAACGGTTACCATAACGAAGATCAAAGGAGGCATGGATAGATGTTTTAATCCTGCAACAAGATCAGTAAATCCCTGTGTTTTTGCAACAACACCACCAAATCCTACAACGATAGCTGTATTAAGGATAGAAACTCCAGAATCAGCGGCCCCTTTATTAAAGATATTGATCCATTCTGTCATGCCATCGATTCGTTTAAACATTAAGATCGTGGCAAGTGCAACACCTGCGAATACAGAAGTTTCAACAGGGAAAGGATGCCATGGATTATTAAATAATACTAAGATCACAATGATCGGAAGGACTGCGATGGCAACATGTGGAAGATCCGGGTTTTCTTCCTCAGAAGGCAGTTCATCCTCAGATAATTGATATTTTAAAGTACTGTCAAAAAATCCATACCCTTTTTTAGTAAAAGAACGGGCACGAAATTCTAACCAGAAGAAAATCATCAAAAACATTGCGATCGCGGTTAACAAAGATGGAACAAACGCAGCCGTAGATGGTGTTCCAAGACTATCCATAGCGATAACATTCTGTACAGAAGGAGAACCAGGTCCACTCATAGACCAAGTCCAGCATCCTGCAGAGATGGCAGCAGGGATCAGGCGGCGGGTAAGATTTGCTTCTTTGAACAGATTAAGTGCGATAGGGTAAATAACAAAGAATACAACGAATCCGCTGACACCACCAAAGGTTAATAAACCAGTGATGATCATAATGATCGGTGCTACAAATTTTCCGTGACATAAACTGGCGATCGCACGTGCGATCGATTCTGCTGCACCAGTATACTGGTAAACAGCTCCGAACAAAGCTCCTACAAAGAATACTAAAAAGTAACTTGTGACATATTCTGCTGCGGCAGGCATAAATAAGTTCTTTAAACTGTCAAGAATCGGCATGCCGGAGCAGATGATCACAAAGGAAGTTACAAGAGGAGCGAGGATCAAAGCACTCATCTGTTTAAAAGCTAATAAACCAAATAAGATGATAGCAATGACCAATACTAAAATATGTATATTCATATAAATCTCCTTTTGGGGGACAATAAACTAGTTATTCAAGACCCATGATCTCATCTTTAAAAATCCGTTCATCCATGAGTTTAGGTTCGCCATCCATTTTTGGAACGAATCCCATATGGTCAAGAATCTGTGTTTGGATATCAATTCCAGGTGCAACTTCAGTCAGATAAACGCCATCTTCTCGAAGTTCAAAGACAGCACGTTCTGTGATATACATAACTGGCTGGCCAACTTTATTGGCATATTTACCAGAGAAAGTGATCTGTTCTACAGTATCAATGAATTTATCAGATTTTCCTTCCTGGTCAATGATCAGTTTTCCGTCTTTTGTAGAACATTTTAAACCACCGGCAGTAAATGTTCCGCAGTAGTATACACGTTTAGCGTTCTGAGTAATATTAACGAAACCACCGCATCCTGCAATACGTGGTCCAAACTTGCTGACATTGATATTTCCATCTTTATCTGCCTGAGCAAGACCTAAGAATGCATCATCGACTCCACCACCATCATAGAAGTCAAACTGTGCAGGCTGGTCTAAGATCGCCTGAGCATTTACAGCCCCGCCAAATTGAGGTCCACCTTGAGGTACACCACCGACAGGACCAGCTTCTACTGTTAAAGTAAAGTGATCTCCGATACCTTCTTCATTTGCAACCATAGAGATATATTCAGGAATACCAATTCCAAGGTTTACAACGGTGTCAGGACGTAATTCCATCGCAGCTCGACGTCCAATGATCTTCTTAGGGGAAAGAGAAGGAGCTTCAAGGCTTCCAAGAGGAACACGAAATTCTCCAGTCATAGAACCATCATATTCACATCCGACACACTGTGTATGGTTTTCTTTGTTCTCTGTGACAACAACCGCATCTACGTAGATTCCAGGGACCTTTACAAGTTTTGGATCAACGTCTGTGACAACTTTCTCTACCTGTACGATAACTTTACCACCACAGTTTTTTGCAGCCTGTGCGATCGCAGTAGCTTCAGCAGTACAACATTCATGTTCCATTGTAATGTTTCCATATTCATCCGCATAAGTAGCACGGATCAGTGCGACATCGACATGGATCGCCTTATATAAGAGGCGTTCTTCTCCGCAGATATTAACAACTTCTACAAGATCTTCGGTTGTGATATCATTTAATTTTCCACCTTCTACACGTGGATCTGCAAATGTATAAAGACCAACATGTGTTAAAGTACCAAGTTTCTTGGCAGCAATATCACGATAAAGCTGTGATAAAGTACCCTGAGGAAGGTTATAGGCTTTGATCTTATTTTGCATGATTAGCTCACCCAGTTTAGGAGCCATATTATAGTGACCAGCAATAACCGTTGATGTCATACCCTCATGTGCAAAATGATCAGCACCACTTCCATCACGATTTCCCTGTCCAGCAGCATAAAAGTAAGTCAGATTTTTTGGGGAACCGGTTTCTAAAAATCGTTTTTCTAACGCAGAAGTTAATTCTTCTGGCAGATCACATGCTACAAAACCGTTGGTAGAGACGGTCATACCGTCTTCTACCAAGTTTGCAGCCTCAGCAGCAGTTAAAATTTTTACTTTAGCCATGGCTTTTTCCTCCCAAAATCACTCTAGAAATCTGTAAGATTTGCTTTACGTTTCTCTAAGAAAGCTGTCATACCTTCTTTTTTGTCATCAGTTGAGAATGCAAGACCAAATAAGTCTGCTTCTAATGTTAATCCGCTTGAAAGGTCTGTTTCTGTACCAGTGTTGATTGCTTCTTTTGCAAGAGAAATAGCATAGCTTCCTTTGCTCATGATCTTCTCAGCCATTGCCTTACAGGTATCAAGTAATTCAGCCTGAGGAACTACTTTGTTAGCAAGTCCGATTCTGTAAGCTTCATTAGCATCGATCATATCACATGTAAAGATCAATTCTTTTGCACGTCCTTTACCAACCAGACGAGCAAGACGCTGTGTTCCACCGAAACCAGGAAGGATACCAAGTCCTGTTTCAGGCTGTCCGAATTTTGCGTTATCAGATGCGATACGGATATCACAAGCCATAGAGATCTCACACCCACCACCTAATGCGAAACCATTGACAGCAGCGATCGTAACCTGAGGCATTGTTTCAAGTTTTAAGAAAGCTTCTTTTGCAAGCATTCCCATTTTTCTACCTTCTGCAGGTGTTGCATTTACCATTTCAGAGATATCAGCTCCAGCAACGAAAGCTTTTGCTCCAGAACCTGTTAAGATCACAACTTTGATATCTTTTCTCTCAGAAATTTCAGAGAAGCAAGCATCAAGTTCTGCTAAAGTTTCACTGTTTAGGGCGTTTAAAGATTTTGGACGGTTAATAGTAACAACGGCGATTTCGTTTTCCACTTCCATTAATAAATTGTTCATAACATATCCTCCTACATAGATTAAAAATAAATAATAAAATAATAAACAATGTATGCAATTTTTGGCAACACGAATATTTAGCATACAAATAACTTGTGCCTACATTATGCGCCCTTGTTATTAATTTGTCAATAAAAATTAGTGAAAATATATAAAAAAATAAAAGAATAAAAAAATGTATTGACAAAATGAACAAATAAAAATATAATTAGCACACAAAGTATTTGCACGCAAGTAATAAGACAAACAAACAATTACAAAGGCGTTCAGATAAAGTGATAATAAAAGAGAATAAGCCTAAGTAAGAAGAAAGGAAGATGTACGATGAATTTTGAATTAACACAACAGCAGGCAGCCATTCAGGAAACAGCAAGAAAATTTGCACAGGAAGAATTACTTCCAGGAGTATTAGAAAGAGATGCAAACAGTGAATTCCCAGTCGAACAGTTTCATAAGATGGGAGAACTTGGATTAGTCGGTCTTCCATATCCCAAAGAAGTTGGAGGACAGGGTGCAGATTATCTTTCCTATGTATTAGCAGTTGAAGAAATTTCCAAAGTTGATGCATCTATGGGAATTGGATATTCTGTTGTAACTTCTCTTTATGGTGGAAGTATCATGAACTCTGCAGCACCAGTAGAGAAGAAGAGAGAATTCTTAGAGGAAGTATTATCAGGAAAATGCTTCGGTTCCTTTGGACTGACAGAATCTAACGCAGGGTCTGATGCTGGTGGATGTGTCACAGTAGCAGAAAAAGATGGTGATGATTACATCTTAAACGGATTAAAATGCTTTAATACAAATGGACCATTAGCAGATTACACAGCGGTTTATGCACTGACAGAACCAGAAAAGAAAGCCAAAGGATTATCTTGCTTTGTAGTTAAGAAAGGAACACCTGGATTCAGTGTTGGAAAGATTGAAGATAAGATGGGAATCCGTTCTGCACAGGTATCAGAGATGATCCTTGAGAATGTAAGAGTACCAAAAGAAAATATGATTGTAGAATCTGGACAGGGATTCAAACTTGCAATGAAAACATTGGATGGTGGACGTATCGGTGTTGCTGCCCAGGGACTTGGAATCGCAGAAGGTGCATTTGAGATTGCCAAAGAATATCTAAAGACAAGAGAACAGTTTGGAAAACCATTATATAGAAATCAGTATCTTGCATTCAAGATGGCAGAACTTGAGATGGAAATCGAAGCAGCGAAATTAATGTTATATAAAGCAGCAACAGATAAACAGGAAGGAAGACCATACTCACTGCCAGCAGCGAAAGCAAAATATTTATGTACAGAAGCAGCAATGCATGTTACAACAGAAGCTGTACAGATGTTAGGTGGAAACGGATATATGAAAGAATATCATGTAGAACGTATGATGAGAGATGCGAAGATCACACAGATTTACGAAGGAACAAATGAAATCCAGAAACTGATCGTAAGCGGAGCAATCTTCCGATAGAAAAGAATATAAAATTAAAAATTTCTTCTCCTTAAGTAAAAAGTTATCGGATAGGTTTGAACTATCTGATAACTTTTTTCTATTTCTTCATAGAAAATTTTAATGAAATCTACTATGAAACAAAAAAGGAGAGAAAACTAAATTACTTGACACATAAAAAAAAGCAAGCTACACTAATATTAGTGTGCGAAATATTTAAAGGAGAAATTATATGGAACTAACACAATGTATTAATTATTTATTAACAACAGCACAGCATAAAGTTTTTCAGGAGATGAGTTCCAGACTTGAAAAGTTTGATGTAACACCAGTTCAGTATGGTGTCATGTATTGTTTATGGATCGAAGGAAAAACAAAACCAAAAGAGATCGCAGCAGAATTAAAGCTAGAGAACTCTACGATCTCCGGAGTTTTAGAACGTATGGAGAAGAAGGAACTGATCGAACGTCAGGTAAGCAAAGAAGACCGTAGATTTATAGAAGTTGTATTAACAGAGAAAGGAAAAGCATTACAGAATCCGATCCTTGCGACGGTAGAAGAAGTGAATAAAGATGTATTGTCTGAGATGTCGCAGGAAGAACAAAGTGAACTGAAGAAAGCCTTGAGGATTCTGGGTGGACTGGAGGACGAATAAAGAGAACTCTGGTCATGACAGACAGGGATAAGTATGAGAGTAACAATTCGACAAATTGCAGAAGAATCAGGAGTTTCCAGAGGAACGGTAGACCGTGTATTGAATAACAGGGGAAAAGTTCGTCCAGAAGTAGAAGAACGAGTCCGTAAAGTAGCAGAGGAGCTTGGATATAAGCCAAATCTTTTAGGTCGTGCATTGATCAAGATGAAAGAGAATATCAAGATCGGTGTGATCCTTCAGGATACAGGAACGCCTTATTTAAAAACATTATCGGATGGGATCAAGAAGGCAAAAGGCGAAGTAGAAGATTTTGGTGGAACTGTCATTGTGAAAGCGGTAGATTATGGTAATGTAGAACAGACCTTAGCGGCAATGAATAAGCTGAAAGAAGCAGGGATCAAAGGGCTTGTGCTGATGCCGATCAATGATAAGAGAGTTCTTCAGAAGATCGATCAGTTTACAGAAGAATATGGGATATCCGTTGTCACAGTGAATGCAGATGTGGAAGATACAAAGAGAATTTGTTTTGTTGGACAGAACTCTGTACAAAGCGGCAGGGCAGCAGCAGGATTAATGCATGATATTCTAAGAGAAGAAGAAGGAACGATCGCAGTGATCTCTGGAATTGAGACGAATACTTCATTAAGTGACAGAATCTATGGATTTTGTGACGAGATGAAGAAAATTTCACCAAAGACTGAGATATTAGATACAAAATACTGCTTTGAGGATGATCTGATCGCAGCACATCTGACAGAGAGTATTTTGAACCGTTACGAAGATTTATCTGCGATTTATATTACCTGTCATGGAGAAAAAGGGGTATGTGATACCCTTAGGAAACATAAGAAGATGAAGAAAGTGACCATCATTGCATGTGACCTGTCACGGCAGAATTACAGATATCTAAAGAATGGAGACATCAAGTATCTGATCGGGCAGGATGGACGTTATCAAGGATATGAAGCTGTCATGACCTTATATCGGTTATTATTTAATGATGAGCCGCCCAAAAAAGAACATAAGTATACAGATATTATTGTAAAAACAAAGTACAATATTTAATGATGTAAGTGAGAATAAGAACAAGATCAGGGAAATATCCTTGGTCTTGTTCTTATTTTCGTACATTTGCACAAAATTTAGGAAGAATTTTTGTGCAGTTTACCAATTGTGTGCTCGAACACAAAGTGCTATAATTCAAAACATAAAAGATGTGCTCGAACACAAAACACAAAAAACAAATCAAAAGCGTATTAGAAAAGGAGAAACAATTATGGTAAACGTAGGAATTATTGGAGCAGGAAGAATCGGACAGGTACACATGAACAGCATTTTAACAAGAGTACCAAATGCAAAGATCAAAGCAGTTGCAGATCCATTCTTAAGTGAAGAAGCAGACAAGAAAGCAAAAGCAGCTGGAGCAGAGTATACAACAAAAGATTACAAAGATATCTTAGCAGACAAAGATATTGATGCAGTGATCATTTGTTCATCAACAGATACTCATTCCCCAATCTCAATTGAAGCGATCAAAGCAGGAAAACATGTATTTTGTGAAAAACCGATCGATCATGATGTAGACAAGATCAAAGAAGTTATCAAAACATTAGAAGGAACAGGACTTAAATATCAGGTAGGATTTAACAGAAGATTTGACCACAACTTTGAAGCAGCGCAGAGAGCTGTTGTCAATGGAAAGATCGGAGCACCTCATATCATCAAGATCACATCAAGAGATCCTGAGCCACCAAGTGCTGAATATGTAAAAGTATCTGGAGGAATGTTCCTTGATATGACAATTCATGATTTTGATATGGTACGATTCCTTGCAGGATGTGATGCAGAAGAAGTTTATGTACAGGCAGCAAACCTTGTAGATCCTGAGATTGGAAAAGCAGGTGATGTTGACACAGCGATCATCACATTGAAGATGGAAAATGGAGCACTTGCAGTGATCGATAACTCTCGTCAGGCAGTTTATGGATATGATCAGAGAGCAGAAGTATTCGGATCTAAAGGAATGGTAGCGATCAAGAATGATTCTGATTCTACAGCAGTGATCAGCAACGAAGATGGTGTAACAGGAGAAAAACCACAGTTCTTCTTCCTTGAAAGATACATGGATGCATATGGAAAAGAAATGGTTCAGTTCATTGATGCGATCGAAAATGATACAGAAACACCATTAGGAGTAGAAGATGGATTAAAACCAGTACTTATGGGACTTGCAGCAAAGAAATCAGTAGAAGAAGGCCGTCCAGTAAAAATTTCAGAAATTGAATTCTAATTTGAAGGAGAGTGTATATGGAAAAACATACAAATGAGGTTGAAGACAATCAGATGAGAGCACTTAGCTGGAAGACCAGAGTGTCTTACGGCTTAGGTGATACAGCGTGTAACGTTGTATACGGAATGATCGGAAGCCTGTTGACGATCTTTTATACTGATTATGTTGGAATCAGTGCAGCAGCGATCGGTGTGATCATGCTGATATCCAGAATTTTTGATGGATGTTCTGATGTTATCATGGGATTCGTTGTCAATAAAACACACAGCAAATATGGTCAATCCAGACCATGGATCTTATGGATGGCGATTCCATATGCAGTATCGGCAGTATTATTATTCACAGTACCACATACTGCAACTAACATACAGTTAATATATATTTTCGTAACTTATAACTTTACAGCAACGGTCTGCTATACAGCGTTGAATCTTCCATACGGAAGTTTATCTGCGATGATGACAAGATCTTCCAGAGAAAGAGATATGTTAAGTATCGTTCGTATGGCACTTTCTCCGATCGGAAGAATCATGGCAGTTACATTTACAACACCACTGGTTAAATTATTTGGGGATGACCAGGCAGCGTGGGTAAAGACAATGGCAATCTGGGCAGTCTTAGCACTCTTAATGTTGATCACATGTTTCAAAAACTGTGAAGAAAAAGTTAAGATCAAAGTAGTGAAAAAAGAAAAGATTCCTGTAGGAAAGACATTTTCAGCATTACTGAAAAACCAGTATTTCTGGGCAGTACTGATCTTATGGATGATGCAGAACGTCATCACATCGATCACAGGAACGATCCTTCCATACTACTGTAAGTATATTCTTGGAAATGATACATGGATGTACAGTGTATTATACATGGTAGAAACAGTTACATTGATCGCAGCTACTCTATGCAGCCCATTATTATTAAAACGTCTTGGAAAGAGAAATATGTCATTAATCGGCTGTGTTGGATGTCTGATCGGACAATTCGTATTCATGGTCAAGCCAGAGAGTTTTTATTGGTTACTTGGATGTTGTATCATCAGAGGAATCTGTTTTGCACCATTAAACTCTGTAATCTTCGGAATGTTAGGAGATGTTGTAGAATTTGGTCAGTGGAAAACACATTTACGTCAGGAGAGTTTCATCTTCGCGATCGGATCTGTTGGTACAAAGCTTGGAAACGGAATCACAGCTGCAGTTTTAACACAGTTATTAGCATTTAGCGGATATGTCAGCAAAGCTGGTGTTACAACACAGCCACAGTCAGTTGTTAATATGATCATGAATATCTATAAAGTAGGACCATTGATCGTATGGGTAACAGTCGTTATTATCTTACTTCTGTACAGATTGGATAAAAAATATCCAATGATCATGAAAGAATTAGAAGAGAGAGAAGCAAGAGGCGAATTATAAAAATTTTGCACAGTGTGTGCTCGAACACAAGAAAGGAATAAGAGATGTTTGATAAGAATAAAGTAAAATTAGGAATTGCACCAATCGCATGGACCAATGATGATCTTCCAGATCTTGGAGCTGAAAATACATTTGAACAGTGTGTCAGTGAAATGGCACTTGCAGGATTTACAGGGTCAGAAGTAGGAAATAAATATCCAAAAGATCCAGCAGAATTAAAGAAAGCATTAGATCTTCGTGGAATCGAAATTTGTAATCAGTGGTTTTCATCTTTCCTGATCACAAAACCATTAGAGGAAGTAGAAAAAGAATTCCGTGCACAGTTAGAGTTCTTAAAAGCAATGGGAGCAAAAGTGATCGGAGCTTCTGAACAAAGTTACAGTGTACAGGGACAGGAAGATACACCAGTTTTTGGACATAAATATGTGATGGACGATGAAGAATGGGATACATTCTGCAACGGAATGAATTATCTTGGAAAGATTGCAAAAGAGGAATACGGAATCGCATTAACATTCCATCATCATATGGGAACAGTCGTACAAGACCCAGATGAAGTAGAACGCATGATGGCAAATACAGATCCAGAATACGTAAGTTTATTATTCGATACAGGACATTTTACTTACTGTGGAGCAGATCCATTAGAAATGGTGAAAAAATATGTAAACCGTATTAAACATGTGCATTTAAAAGATATCCGTCCAGAAGTTGTAAAAGAAGTGAAAGACAACGATTTAAGCTTCCTTGAAGGAGTAAGAAGAGGTGCATTTACAGTACCTGGAGATGGATGTATTGATTTTGATCCGATCTTTAAAGTATTAGAGGAGAATGGATATGAAGGATATATGCTTGTAGAAGCAGAACAAGATCCAGCAAAAGCAAATCCATTAGAATATGCGATCAAAGCACGTAAATTTATCAGAGAAAAAACTGGATTATAAACCAGGAGAAAGAGGCATATTATGGGGAATACATTGATCACGATCAGCCGACAGCACGGAAGCGGTGGAACAAAAGTAGCACAGATTTTGGCAGAGAAATTAGGAATATGGTACTACAACAGAGAGATTCTTTATATTGCCGCAGATAAGATCGGATATGATTCTCTCGATGAAAAGAGCATGGATGAGATTAATTATAAAAAGGCTTCCCAATATATGGAAGGACTTAGTATCATGACAGGTTCAAGAAATCATATTCCAGTTTATAATCAGATGTTCAAAGAACAGTCTAAGATCATAAAGAAATTAGCAGGATACGGATCTGGCGTCTTCTTAGGAAGATGCGCAGATTACGTATTAAAAGATGAACCAGGAGTGTGCTCCGTGTATCTTTATGCAGAGGAATCTTACCGTATAAAGCATCTGTCAAAAAAAGAAGGAAGAGCGGTAACAGCAGAAGAAATCCGAAAAGAAGATAAGATGCGTTCATCATACTACAGTTATTATACTGGAAGAAACTGGTATGATATGGAAAATTATGATCTTGCGATCAATCTAGCGACCATTGAAGCAGAAGAAGCTGCACAATTGATCCTTGATTATATGGAAAAAAGAAAATAAACTCCAAATTGATTGACAACATTACAAGAAAGTGCTAAATTGTTATCAAAAGATAACCAATAAATACTCAATAGATAATCAAAAAAGGAGAAATGAGATGAAAAAAAGGAATGGGATGATGGCAGCAGGAGCTTTCGCGATCTTGTTTACCGGATTTCCACATATATGGTCAATTTATCAGCCATATGTACTCTCTGAGACAGGCTGGAGCGAAAGTATGGTATCAATTTGTTTTTATCTTCCAACTTTGTTTTTTGTAGTTGGTAATATATTTGGTGGAAGAATCTATGACAAAGGATATGGAAGAATAACCCTCGGAATCGGAGGGAGCGTATTTGCAGGTGGGATCATATTATCAGCATTGACTTTAGGAATTCATCCAATGATCACTTATATGACGCTAGGTGTCATGCAGGGAATCGGACAAGGAATGATCTATGCAGTCGTACTTGCAACAGCACAGAAGTGGTTTCCTCATAAGACCGGATTTGCTTCAGGAGTTGTGATCACGGCGAATGGATTATGTGGATTCATCTTATCTCCGATCAGTAAGCTCTTATTAGAAAGAGGTGGAGTAAGAATGGCATTGATATCTGTTGGGTTTCTGGTTTTCTTATCAGCAGTTTGTGCTGTCTGCTTTGTCAGACAGCCAGAGGCAGAAAATATAGAAACAAAAGAAAATCAGATATATGCAGGACAACAATATACATCAGTTCAGATGATCAGAACAAAGAAGTTTTATTATCTTGTAGCCACGATGATGTGTGGTCTGATGCCGTATTATCTGGTGTCACCGATTTCACAGACGATTCAGATTGAGAGAGGAATCTTACAGGCAGTTGCTGTAGGTTCCGTGATGGCAGGATCTATACTGAATGCAGGGATCAGACTGATCCTTCCAACACTTGCAGACAGAGCAGGAAGGATTACTTGTATTCAAGGAGTTTTGTTTGTTGCAATGATTGCTATGCTCTTTTTAATCAGTGGAAATAACAGGCTCATCACAATGGCAATTATCCTAGCCTATGGATGTTTTGGCGGTATTATGGGAAGTTTTCCATCATTATCAAGTGAGGTTTTTGGGCTTCGATATGCAGGACAGAATTATGGAATCATCATGTCAGGGATCATCATCGTAACGATCACCTCGCCGGTCATATCGAATATGATACTGATCCATGAATTGTCAGAGGTAGTAAGATTTATGACAGGATTTTGTTTTGCAGTGATCGCATTAGGATTTAGTATGTTATTAAAAAAAGAGATAAATCAATCAGGAAAGGAAGTAAAAAATTATGGCACTTGTTAAAATGAAAGATCTGCTTCTTAGAGCACAGAAAGAAAACAAAGGATGTGGAGCATTCAGTGTAGGAAATATGGAGATGGTAAAAGGTGCGATCAAGGCAGCAGAAGAACTTGATACACCGATCATCCTTCAGATCGCAGAAGTGAGATTAGACCATTCACCACTGCATCTGATGGGACCTATGATGTTAGAAGCAGCAAGAAATGCAAAAGTAGATGTTGCGGTACATCTGGATCATGGATTAAAATTTGAGACGATCAAAAAAGCATTAGAATATGGATTTACATCTGTTATGCTCGATGCATCCAGAGATTCATTTGAAGAAAATATTGAAAAAACAAAGAAAGTGGTAGAACTTGCAGCAAAATACGGTGCCACTGTCGAGGCAGAATTAGGACTTGTTGGTGGAAGTGAAGATGGAAAAAGCGACCATGGAATCCGTTGTACAAACCCAGAAGATGCGAAGATCTTTTGTGAAAAAACAGGAATTGATGCACTGGCAGTAGCGATCGGAAATGCACATGGAGATTATCCAGTTGCACCACAGTTAGAATTTGGTGTGTTAGAAGAAATCCATGATAAAACAGGAATCCCTCTTGTGCTTCATGGAGGAAGCGGGATCACAGATGCTGATTTCCAGAAAGCGATCTCACTTGGAATCCGCAAAGTCAATATTGCAACAGCAAGCTTTAAGAGCTTGACAAAAGAAGTAGAAAACTATCTGGCAACAGAAGGTGCACATAATTACTTTGATATGAATGAGGCAATGGTACTTGGAACATATAAGAATGTAAAACATCATATTGAAGTATTTAACTGTAAATAAATATAATATGAAACAGGTATTGCATGAGGAAAAGTGTAATACCTGTTTTTTATTTGCAAAAAATAAAAAACGAGTTATAATATATGCGTGCACGATAACGCAAAGAAAGGAGAACAAGAAATGGCAGTAACAATGCAACAGATTGCGGATCTGGCAGGTGTATCAAGAGGAACGGTAGACAGGGCATTGAATGACCGTGGACGTATTCGACCGGAAGTGGCAGAGAAGATCAAGATGATTGCAAAGGAACTTGGATATCAGCCGAATATTGCGGCAAAGGCACTATCATCAGGCAATCAGATCCTGCGGATCGGAGTTATTTTGCAATACGCAGATACCCCGACGATCCAGACAGTATTAGAAGGAGCTAAGGATGCAAAACAAGAAGTAGAACGTTTTGGCGGACGTGTGATGATCGACCAGATCAATGGTGGAGATGTAAGACAGCTGTTGGATATCATGAGAGGCTATAAAGAGGCAGGTATGAAAGGAATTGTACTGATGCCGTCGAATGATGAGATGTTAAAAAATACGATCGACCGCTACGTAGATGATGGCATTGAGATCATAACGATCAATTCAGACCTTGAAGATACAAAGAGACGATGTTTTGTAGGACAGGATAATTATGCAGGTGGCCGTGTTGCAGGAGGCTTGATGGGAGAAATCATTCCTGATGGTGGAAAGGTCATGATCATATCAGGATCTGCAGACAATACAGCAACTGTAAAGCGAACCAAAGGATTTATGGCGGAATTAAGCTATCATTATCCATCAATCACGATCATGGAGCCAAGATTTGCATATGATGATAACTGGGTAGCAGGAAAATTATTAGAAGAACAGTTAGAGATCACTCCGGATCTGAAGGGAATCTATATGCCGGCACAGGGAGAAAGTGGGGTATGTAAGATTCTTAAAAAATATGAATTAGAGAAGAAGATCAAGGTGATCGTACATGATTATGAGGGAGAGAACAAGAAGAATCTGAAAGAAGGTGTGATCAATTTTGTATTAAGACAGGATGCTTATGCACAAGGATACGAGTCGGTAATGGAGATTTTTCATAGTCTTTGTGGGAATCCAGGACATAAAGAAGAATTTTGTTATGAAGATATCGTGATCAAAACACGATGTAATTTGTAAAGAGGAGAGAAATATTCAGGATACAGAAAGGATATTTCTCTCCTCTTTTTGTACTCAAAATAGGATTTTCGCAAAGGTAAAAGGATAGACTTTGATAAAATTGCACAAATATTAAAACAAAACATTGTGCATCTTTGATATTGCGTGCACGTGAACGCAATGCTAAGATAAATACATCAAAAGGAAAACAAAACAAAAAACATAAACACAAAACGGAGGTAGAAAAAATGTTAAATGTAGGTGTAATCGGATGCGGTGGAATGGGAAAAGATCATATCAAACGTCTCACAGAAAAAATTCAGGGAGCACAGGTTGTAGCAGTATCTGATGTATTTGAAGAGGGAGCAAAAGAAGCTGCGAAAATCGCAGGAGGAGCAAAGGTTTATACAGATGGAAAAGATCTGATCAATGATCCAGATGTAGATGCAGTATTTATCGTATCACCAGGATTTGCTCATACAGAATCTTTACTACAGGCGATCGAAGCAGGAAAGAGAGTCTTTTGTGAAAAGCCATTAGCTACAACAGCTGATGATTGCAAAAAGATCGTGGAAGCAGAAGTTGCTTCAGGAAAACATCTGATCCAGTTAGGATTTATGAGAAGATATGACAAAGGTTATGTACAGGTAAAAGAAGCATTGAAATCAGGAGAATATGGAGAACCATTGATCTTACATTGCACACATAGAAATCCTGAAGTAGGAACAAATTACAATACACCAATGGCAGTTCACGATACAGCGATCCATGAAATCGATACATTACATTGGTTAGTCGATGATGAATATGAAAGTGCACAGGTGATCATGCCAAAAGTTACAAAATATTCTCATTCAGAACTGAAAGATCCTCAGATCATGCTGCTTCGCACAAAGAGAGGAATCTGCATCGATGTAGAAGTATTTGTAAATTGTAAGTTTGGATATGATATCAACTGTGAAGTTGTATGTGAAGACGGAGCGATCAAAATGGCGCAGCCATCTTATCCATCAATCAGAAAAGATGCTGCAGTATCAACAAAGATCGATACAGATTGCTTTGTAAGATTTAAAGATGCTTATGATACAGAAGTACAAAACTGGGTAGATTGTGCAAAAGACGGAGTGATCAATGGACCAACTGCATGGGATGGATATCTTGCAGCAGTAACAGCAGATGCTTTGGTAAAAGCACAGGAAACAGGACAGATTGAACCAATTCATACAGATGAAAAACCAGAATTTTATAAATAATTGAAAGTCAGTGGGAGGTAAAAAAGATGAAAATTGGATTTAATGAAGCAACAGCATTAGAGTGTAAAGGGCAGTCTTTGATTGCAGATTTAGAAGCATGTGAAAAATATGGATTTGATTATATTGAAATCCGTTTTGATTGCATCAAGGATTATTTAAAAGAACATACATTGGAAGAATTAGCAGATTGGTTTAAGAATCATCGTTTAAAACCATGGGCTTATAATACATTGATCTTCTTTAATCAGAGAGATGAAGCAGGAGTGAAAGAGATTGATGAAGAGACAGAATTTATCATGGAAGTAAGTAAAGCTATTGGTATGAAGATGCTGATTACAGTTCCATCCTTTGATGTTAAAGATAAATCAGTCAGTGAGATCAAAGAAGAAGCAGTCGAAAGATTACGCTATTTATCTGATAAGGTTGGAGAAGATATTAAAATTTCACTGGAATTTTGTGGGGCTCCAAATTGCTCTATTAATCAGTTTGGAACAGCATATGATGTAGTGAAAGCAGTTGATCGAAGCAATGTTGGAATTACGGTTGATACATTCCATTTCCATGAAATGTGTTCAAAATTAGAAGATCTGAAAGCAGCAGATGGTAATAAGATTTTTGCATATCACTTAAATGATTGTGAAGACCTGCCACTTGGATCTTGCGGAGATGATAAACGTTTATGGCCAGGAGAAGGCGTTGTTGATCACGAAGGAATTGCATCAGCATTAAAAGAAATTGGATTTGATGGAGTTTGCACGATTGAAGAATTCAGACCTGAATATTACGAAATGTCACATGATGAAAATGTGAAAAAGGCAGCAGAGGTGACAAGAGAATTCGTAAATAAATATTTCTAAAAAGGGGGAACACTGATGACAGCATATGAAGAAACACTCCATGTAAACCCGGAGAAAAATTTCGAAGAATTAAATAATGAGTTTGCCAAAGTAAAATTATCAGAGAAATTGGCATATTGTGTAGGAGATCCGGCATTGACAGTCATTTATACACTGGCAAATACACTGCTTGTATATTTTTACACAAATGTCATTGGATTATCTGCCGGGATCATTGGTATGATCATGCTGTTATCCAGAGGATTTGACGGTGTTTCTGATATTATCATGGGTACGATCATTGATCGTACCCACTCAAAATATGGAAAAGCAAGGGTATGGATCTTAAGACTTGTAGTGCCGTATGCGATCGCAGCAGTATTATTAATGACTGTGCCAAACACAACGACATCATTGCAGGCAATCTATGTGTTTATTACTTATAATCTGCTAAACACTGTGATGTATACAGGAATCAGTCAGCCATTTCATACACTAGGATCATTAATGAGCCGCGATAAGCATGAAAGAGAAACAATCAGTAATATCCGAATGGCTTTATCTATCACGGCAAGTATGGTCGTTACAGCATGGACATTGCCGATCATTAACTGGACAGCAGATAAAATTAACAATACACAGCTTGCATGGATCATTGTAACCGGTGTGTTTGCAGCAATTTCAGTATTTATTTTGCTCAATACATTCCGTTGTTGTAAAGAACGTGTAGCTGTTGCAGGAAAAATAGAAGAAAAAATACCAGTTTTCACAGCACTGAAATTAATGGTACAGAATCGATATTTCCTGATATCTCTTGGACTTATGTTATTTTATACAGTCTACCAGATCATTCTTGGAATTGATCTTACTTACTATTGTCAATACGTTATGAACGATGTAAATCTTGTAATGCCGCTTTCTATGGCAGAGAAAATTCCAATGATCTTTATTATCTTATTACTTCCTAAATTGATTCCTAAATATGGTAAAAGAAATCTGATCGTATCAGGATGTATTCTTGGAATCGTAGGACAAGTGATGTTTTTATTTAACGATACAAGCGTTCCATTAGCAATCGTATCTTCTGTTATTCGTGGAATCGGTATGTCTCCATTCTACGGGGTACAGTATTCACTTCCAAGTGATGCGATCGAATATGGACAGTGGAAGACCGGAAAACGAATTGAAGGGCTTATGTTCTCATCCATGAGTTTTGGACAGAAATTCGGTGCAGGAATTACAAATGCAGTTCTAGGTGCAGTTTTATCTATGGTTGGATATAACGGAATGGCTAAGACAGCGGCACAACAGGCACCAGCAGCTATTTCAGTGATCAAGTTTACATATCTGTATGTACCGATCATCGTATGGGTTGTGATGATGCTGATCACTATGTGTTACAAACTAGATAAAACATATAAACAGATGATGGCAGAATTGTCTGTAAGAGAATTATCAGGAAAATTATAAAACAGATGAAGGATTCATATTTTGAAAGGCAAAAGGTGAAGGATATGTTAGATAAGAAAAAAGTAAAATTAGGAATTGCTCCAATTGGATGGACAAACGATGATATGCCAGATCTTGGAAAAGAAAATACCTTTCAGCAGTGTGTGAGTGAAATGGCATTGGCTGGATTTACAGGATCTGAAGTAGGGGGAAAATATCCTACAGATGTAGAAACACTAAAAAAGGCATTAGATTTAAGAGGAATACAGATCTGTAACTGTTGGTTTTCTAGTTTCTTGATTTCCAGACCATATGAAGAAACCGAAAAAGAATTTATCAAACAGACAGATTTCTTAAAGGCAATGGGAGCAAAAGTCATTGGAGTATCTGAGCAAAGTTATAGCATTCAGGGCAAAGACCAGCCGATCTTTGAAGGAAAATATGTAATGAATGATGAGGAATGGAAACTGCTCACAGATGGGTTAAATAAACTTGGACAGATTGCAAAAGACAAAGGAATGATGTTAACATTCCATCATCATATGGGAACAGTGATACAGACAGAAGAAGAAATCGATCGTTTTATGAACGAAGTTGATAAAGACCTGGTTTATCTGTTATTTGATAGTGGACATTGCTCATTTGCTGGGATTGATCCAGTCAAAGTTTTAAGCAAATATATTGACCGTACAAGACATATCCATTTAAAAGATTTAAGATCTGATGTTGTAGCACAGTCAAAGAAAGAAGGCTGGAGTTTCTTAAAAGGTGTCAGAGAAGGAACATTTACAGTTCCAGGAGATGGAGATGTAGATTTTGCACCAATTTTTGATATCATCGAAAAAAGTGGATATGAAGGATATGTTGTGGTAGAAGCAGAACAAGATCCAGCAAAAGCCAATCCATTAGAATATGCAATGAAAGCAAGAAAATATATTGCAGAGAAAACAGGATTATAAAAATGGAGGTGTGACAGATGAAAATAGCATTTGATGTTGATGTTCTTGCAAAACAGATGGATATTAACCGCATGGTACATCAGGTAGCAGACTGGGGTTATAAATATATCGAACAGTCTCCACACCCACGGATCAATCCATTTTACAAGCATCCATTATTTTCAAAAGAATGTGAGGCTGAATATAGAAAAGCACTTAGAGAGACTGGAGTAGAGATTTCTTCTTTTATCGTTGTATATCGCTGGTCAGGACCAACCGAAGAGCAGAGAAAGATGGCGGTTGAAAACTGGAAGAGAATGATAGAAATCGCTGTTGATATGGGAGTACCAGTCATCAATACAGAATTTTCTGGAGATCCAAACCAGCAGGAAATCTGCAACGGAATGTGGTATCGTTCCATGGAAGAATTATTACCGATCATCGAAAGAGAAGGACTGCGAGTGGAAGTACAGTCTCATCCATATGACTTTTGTGAATTAAATAATGAAGCCTGTGATCTTGTAAAATCATTCCGATCTCCAAATCTTGGATATGTCTATTCTTCCCCACATGGATTCTTCTATGATGAAGGAAAAGGTGACGTAAGAAGCATGCTCAAATATGCAGGAGATGAGTTAACTCATGTGTTATTTGCAGATACATTTAACCAGACGCTAGACTGTCGTTATATTGCCAATCCACCATGGTTAAACCAGAGAGGAAAATCAGATGTTACGATCCATCAGCATTTAGCAATGGGAGAAGGAGATGTAGATTTTGATGGAATCTTTGAGACATTAAGAGAGATGGATTTTGCAAACCGCCAGTTAAAAGCGGATGCACCAAAAGTTGGTGGAGATAATATCGCATGTGTATCCATGTTTGGATTCCCAGAGAAAATGGACAAGCAAGCACCAGAAGCAAGAGAACGAATCGAAAGAGAACTTTTGTAAGAAGGAGAATGGAAGATGGAAACAATTTATCAAACCATTGTAAAAGACTGTGGCTGTGATGTAGGTGCATTTGACAAGAAGAATTTTTTGATCACTTTTGGACATAAAACATTGGTAACATTAAAAGATTTTTGTTATTTTATTGATGTAACACCTTTGAAAAAGAAGATTTGGGCTGGAGATATACTGAAAATTGATGATCAGGAATATGAAATTTTAAGAATTGGTGAAATTGCATCAGATAATCTGGCTGCACTTGGACATATTACAATCTTTTTTACGGAAGAAGGGGAATGTCTCCCTGGAAGTATTCGTGTAAAAGGAAAAGAATTTCCAAAGATAGAAAAAGAAAGCAAAATTGAAATCCTAAGAAAATAGACAAAAAGAAGCAGGAAATTATGGTTGTTCCTGCTTCTTTTTGCTTACGGTGTTTCTATATTGATGGAATGCATCTTGGCAAAATCACAGAATTCTTCACTAGGAAGTTGATCCGTAAGAATGTGATCAATATCCTTAAACGGACAAAATGTCATCAATGAAAAATCTCCAAATTTGGAATGGTCTGCAAGTGCAAAACGGATCGTACTGTTTTCTATCACAGATTTCTTGACCAGATATTCTTCAGAAGATGCATTGCTAAGTCCATTTTGAATGGAGATTCCAGTACAAGACATAAAAGCTTTGGTGATATTGTAAGCTTTGAGGTATTCTGCGATATTTCCATCAACAAAAGATAAAGTTTCCCTCTTTAAGAATCCAGGAAGAGAAATTACATTTAAATTCTCATAAGGGATGGCTTTTAGAGAAACCTGCAGGCTGTTGGTAAGGATCGTGCATTCTTTCTCGGCAATAAAGTCAATGATATTATGACATGTTGTCCCACTGTCGATAAAGATCGTATCATGATCACAAACATGAGATGCAGCTAACTGGCTGATTAGTCGCTTCTCTTTCATAAAACTTTGATGGCGTTTGGAAAAAGGAAGCAAAGTCTTTGATGCAGGAGTGTCTGCGATTGTTACTCCACCATAAACTTTCTTGATTTTCCCAGATTGTTCAAGAGTTGCGATATCTCTTCGGACCGTGTTCTTTGATACATTAAATACTTCACATAACGTATCAAGAGAGACAGATTTTTTTTCGCGGATATATAATTCGATTTCATCAATTCGTTTTGTTCTCATAATAATTCCTTTTAAATAGTTTTGTTCATATAGACTCTATTATTATAATATACTATAAATGGTAAAAAAAGAGAAAAAGAATGTCAGAGTATATAACATTCTTTTTCTCTTTTTGCGTATATTCAATAATAGAAAATTATCGATCAAGTGGAACATAATGTCCACCGTTCATAGCTGCAAGAGCATTATTGAAAACCTCTGCAGACTCTCTGCTTGTGATATATTTTACAAATCTTTCTTTGAGAGAAAGTTTTTTCTCACTGTTTGAAAACTCATGATTAAACTCTGTTGTATGTGTCATAATAAAAACTCCTTTAAAACGAATATTGTATTCAGTATTTTGCGGTTTTTATCATAGCACGATATATAGGGGATTTCTACAGTTTTTCTTTACTTTTTTATGTACAAAAGCTATAATGGAACAAAGAATGTGCTATTTGTGTGCAAATAAGAAGAAAGGTGAGAAAGCACATGGCAGGAACGATCAAAGAAATTGCAGAGAAGGCAGGGGTATCAAGAGGAACAGTTGACAGAGCGTTAAATAACCGTGGAAGAGTCAATCCAGAAGTAGCAGAACGTATTTTTGAGATTGCAAGAGAGATGAACTATCAGCCAAAGAGAAAAAAGAAAGTATATAATCAAGGAAAGAAGATCAGGATTGGTGTCATTACCCAGTTAGCAAAATCTTCTTTTGTAAAGACGATTCATGCAGGAATCGACAAGGCTGAACAGGAGTTGGAAGAATTCGGTGTAGAGATTATCAGAAAACAGATTGATGGAGTAAGTGAAGACGCCCAATTGGAAGCGTTGGAAGAACTTTCGCAAGAACAGATCGATGGATTAGCAATCATGCCAGTTCAGTCTGAACGAATTCGGGAAAAGTTAAATGATATGACAGAACAGAATGATCTTCCGATCATAACATTTAACTCAGATATCGTTGGCACAAACAGAGTCTGCTACGTAGGACTTGATAATAAGAGAAGTGGTATGACAGCAGCTGGTCTTATGGGGATGTTAACCCGTGGAACTGGAAAAGTCCTAGTGATCACTGGTTTCTTTACAAACAGTGTCAATAATCTTCGTGTGGATGGGTTTATTCAGGAATTAAAAATGTCATATCCAGAGATTGAACTTCTGGGAGTTCAGAGCAGTTTTGATGAGATGAGTGAAGTGGAGAAGATCGTTGAGAATACGATAGAGATCGCTCCAGATCTTGCTGGCATTTTTGTAGTTTCCGGTGGTCAGGCGGGTGTATGCAAAGCAATGCAAAATCTTAACATGGAAACACGCCCATATGTGATCGGGTATGATGTGACACCGACAAATATCAAGGCATTGAAAGAAGGAACCTATGATTTTCTGATCGATCAGGAAGGCTTTGAACAAGGATATCGTCCACCACATCTGTTATATAATATGATAAGAAAAGGCGAGAAGATAGAGAAAGAGTATGCTTATACGGATATTAGTATAAAGACGAAGTACAATTTGTAAAAGAGAATAAAGGAAAAAGAGGTTTTGAAATCTGCAATAGATTTCAAAACCTCTTTTTGGTGTGTGAAAAATTCAAGCAGAAGCAGTTGAGAACAAATCGAATATGGAAAGATTAAAAGTGTGCTTTTGCGTGCTAAATAGAGTCTGATTTATTTAAAATGCACAAAAACAGCAAGATGTAATTGTGCAAAAAGATGAAAAGAAAGAAAATGATAAAAAACACTTGCACACTAAATGCGTGCGTGATAATATAAGCACATAAAGAAAACACGCAAAACAAAAATAAAAAGCACGCAAAGCACATAGTATGAGGTGAAGGTTATGAGATATGTAGAATTTGATGAAACAAGACCTATGGATTTAATTTTATTAGGACGTGTCGCTATTGATTTTAATCCATCAGAAGATGAGCCATTCGGACCACTTGAGAATGTCAGAACTTTTAAGAAGTATGTTGGTGGTTCTCCAGCAAATATCGCAGTTGGGGTTACAAGACATGGATTAAAAGCAGGATTTCTTGGGAAAGTATCTGATGATAAGTTTGGTAAATTCGTAGTTGACTTTTTCAATAAAGAAGGAATTGATACAAGTCACATTACAAAATGTACAAACGGTGAAAAACTAGGACTTACATTTACAGAGATGCTATCAGAAAAAGAAAGCAGCATCCTGATGTATCGAAATTGCATCGCAGACTTACAGTTATCTGTCGATGACATTGATGAAGATTACATCAAACAGTCAAAAGCAATCCTGATCTCAGGAACAGCACTTGCAGAAAGCCCATCAAGAGAAGCAGCTTTAAAAGCAGTGATGTTAGCAAAGAAAAATGATACAAAGATCATTTTTGATATTGATTATAGAGAATATAACTGGAAGAGTGAAGATGAAATCTCTATTTACTATTCTATGGTAGCAAGAGAAGCAGATATCATCATGGGATCCAGAGAAGAGTTTGACTTAACAGAGAAACTGATCCAGCCAGGAAGAACAGATGAAGAAACAGCAGCTGCATGGCATGCATACAATGCGAAGATCGTTGTTATCAAACATGGTATGAAAGGATCTACAGCATACACGATTGATGGACAGAACTTCTCAATCAAACCATTCCCAGTCAATGCAAGAAAAGGATTCGGTGGAGGAGATGGTTATGGATCAGCCTTCTTATATGGAATCTATCAGGGATGGGAAGTTATCGACTGTTTAGAGTTCGGATCAGCAGAAGCATCTATGATGGTAAGAAGTAATTCTTGTTCCGAAGAACTTCCAAACCCACAGCAGGTAAAAGACTTCATTAAAGAAACAAAAGAAAAATACGGAGAAATGATCGCAAGAGTATAGGGATCAAAAAGTCAGGAGGATAGAAAGATGGCAAAGACAGTAAGAATGACAGTTGCTCAGGCAATTGTAAAGTTTTTAGATAATCAGTATGTTTCAATGGACGGAGAAGAAACAAAATTTGTAGAAGGATTCTTCACAATCTTCGGACATGGAATCGCAGTTGGACTTGGAGAAGCACTTGATACCAATCCAGGAAACTTAAGAGTTCTTCAGGGAAGAAATGAACAGGGAATGTGTCATGTTGCAACAGCTTATGCAAAACAGAATGGAAGAAAGAAGATCATTCCTTGTGCATCATCTGTAGGACCTGGAGCTGCGAATATGGTAACAGCTTGTGCGACAGCTACAGTGAATAATATTCCATTATTAGTATTTCCAGCAGATACATTTGCATCAAGACAGCCAGACCCAGTTCTTCAGCAGTTAGAGCAGAGCAATAGTTTATCAACAACAACAAATGATGCATTTAAGCCAGTGTGCAAATATTGGGACCGAGTTACAAGACCAGAACATATCATGACAGCACTGATCAATGCAATGAGAGTTTTAACAGATCCAGCAGAAACAGGAGCATGCTGCATCGGTCTTTGCCAGGATGTTGAAGGTGAATCTTTTGATTTCCCTGAATATTTCTTTGAGAAACGAGTTCACAGGATCACAAGACCAGTGGCAGTGGAAGAAGAGATTGAAGACATTGCAAATGTGATCGCAAATGCGAAGAAACCACTTGTTATCGTTGGTGGAGGTGTTCGTTACTCTGAAGCTGGGGAAGAAGTAGAAAAATTCTGTGAAGAATTCAAGATTCCATTTGGTGAGACACAGGGAGGAAAAAGTGCATGTAGATCAAGCCATCCATACTGCATGGGAGGAATCGGTGTTACAGGTACTTATGCATCCAATGTTCTTGCAAAAGATGCGGATGTGGTCATTGCAATCGGAAGCAGAATGTCAGATTTCGCGACAGGATCCAAGAGACAGTTTGCAAATCCTGATGTGAAGTTTGTATCTATCAATAACAGCAGATATCATGCATATAAATTAGATTCTGTGAAAGCAGTTGGAGATGCAAAAGTAACAGTGAAAGCATTAGCTGAAAAATTAAGAGCAATGAATTATGTTTCATCTTATAATGGAGAGATTGAAGAAGCCAAGGCTGTATGGGATAAAGAAATGAAACGTCTGGCTGAGTACAAATATGATGAAACATTTGAACCAATGATCAAAAATATGGATCCAAGAACAATTCCAGAATTCGTGGAGCTGACAAAAGGTAAGATCACACAGACAGCAGCATTAGCAACGATCAGAGATGTGATCGATGAAGATGCAACGATCATCACAGCAGGAGGAAGCTTACCAAGTTGTATGCAGCGTGTATGGACAACAGATAAACGTGGTGGATATCATGCAGAGTACGGATATTCTTGTATGGGATATGAAGTTGCAGCAGCACTCGGAGTTAAACTTGCAGAGCCTGACAATGAAGTCTATGCAGTTGTTGGAGATGCAAGTTTCCAGATGTTACACAGTGAGATCATGACAATGATGCAGGAAAAACAGAAAGCAAATATCTTAGTATTCGATAACTGTGGATTTGGATGCATCAATAATCTGCAGATGAATCATGGTATTGGATCCCTTGCAACAGAATTCCGTTACAGAGAAGGAAATAAACCTTGCGGAGATCTGATCCCAGTTGATTATGCAAAAGTTGCAGAAGGATATGGATTAAAATCTTATACATGTAAGACGATCGAAGAATTAAGAGCAGCCTTAGAAGATGCTAAGAAACAAAACGTTGCATGCTTATTTGACTTAAAAGTAATTCCAAAGACAATGACAGATGGATATGAATCATGGTGGAATGTTGGAATTGCTACAACTTCTGAAAAAGAAAGCGTTCGCAAGGCATGTGAAGGTGTTATGGAAGGAAGAAAAGAAGCAAGAGCTTACTAATAGAAAGAAGGAAGAGACAATGGGTAAAGTATTTGGATATCCTGAATTTGATGAAAATGGAGAACAGATCTTAACAACTTATGACAATGAATATAAGGATATGTTAATGGATGTTCGAGTATATCGAATGAAGGCAGGAGACGAAAAAAGTTTTCAAAAGACAGGTGAGGAAACAGCAGTCTTATTATTAAGCGGTTCTATTGAATTTGTATTTGATGATGTGACAGCGAAAGCAGATCGAAAGGATGTTTTCACAGAAGGACCTTGGTGTGTTCATGCAGCAACAGAATCTAAGGTAAGTGTTAAGGCACTTGCAGATAGTGAGATCCTTGTTCAGTCAACAAAGAATGATACAAAGTTTGACACTAAATTATATAAACCAGAAGATGCTCCATGGGGATATTCTTCTGTTGGTAAATTTGGAAATGTGGCAAAACGCCGTGTAAATACGATCTTTGATCATGATATCGCTCCATATTCTAATATGGTACTTGGAGAAGTATTAAATGACAGAGGAAACTGGTCAGGATATCTGCCACACAGACACCCACAGCCAGAAACTTACTACTTTAAATTTGACCGTCCGGAAGGATTTGGAGCAAGTTTCGTAGGTGATCAGGTATTTAAAAGTACAGATGGAAGTTTTTCAGCAATCCCAGGTGGAGAATTACATCCACAGGCTGTTGCACCAGGATTCCAGATGTATACATGCTGGATGATCCGCCATCTGGATGGAAAACCTTGGTTACAGACAGATCGAAATGAAGATGAGAGATATCTCTGGCTTCATGATGCACAATTTTAATCAATAAAAACAGGAGGAAAAGAACATGGCAAGAGAATTTATTGCACCAGGAAATATATTTACAGGTGCCGGCGCACTTGATATGGCAGAAGACAAATTAAGACAGCTTGGTAAAAAAGCACTGATTGTTACAGACAATGTAATGGTAGAACTTGGAAACTGTGCAAAAGTAGAAGCAGCATTAAAAAACGGAAATGTAGATTATGTTGTTTATCATGAGATCAATGGGGAACCAACTGATGTTATGATCAATAAAGGATTAGAGCTTTACAAAGAAAATGGATGCGATTTCTTAGTTGCACTAGGTGGAGGAAGTCCGATCGACTCTATGAAAGCTATCGCAGCACTCGTTGCAAATGGTGGAAATATCTCCGACTATATGGGAAAGATCATTGGTGGGGAACTTCCAACAACTGTTGCAATCCCAACAACAGCAGGTACGGGATCAGAAGCAACACAGTTTACGATCATTACAGATACACAAAAAGATGTAAAAATGTTATTAAAAGGTGCAGTGTTAATGCCAGATTATGCAATCATTGATCCACAGTTTACAATGACTGCACCACCAAAGATCACAGCAGCAACAGGATTAGATGCACTGACACATGCAGCAGAAGCGTATACATCCAAACTTGCACAGCCATTATCTGATACATTTGCATTATCAGCGATCAAAAGAATCTTTAAATACCTGCCAGTTGCATTCCATGATGGAAAGAATGTAGAGGCAAGAGAACAGATGTCAATCGCAGCGTTAGAAGCAGGAATCGCATTTAACAATGCATCTGTTACATTAGTTCATGGAATGAGCCGTCCGATCGGAGCATTATTCCATGTAGCGCATGGATTATCCAATGCGATGTTATTAAAACAATGCTTCATCTATGCTTTAGATGGTGCTTACGATAGATTTGCAGATCTAGGAAGAGCGATTGGAGCTGCAAATGATGCGGATTCTGATAAAGAAGCAAGTGAAAAATTCCTTCAGGCGGTTGTTGATATCTGCGATGAACTTGAAACACCAACACTGGAAGAATACGGAATCAACAAAGAAGAATTCTTTAATGTGATCGATAAAATGGCAGCAGATGCTATGGAAAGTGGAAGCCCATCCAATACAAGAAAAGCGATCACAGCAGAAGATGTAAAAGAAATTTATAAAAATTTATGGTAGATGTTATAAAATCGCCAAACTCCTAAGAAACATATAACATAAACAAAGATAATCATAAATGAAAACTCCAAAAATATAAAAAAATAAAACTCCAAAAAACATATAAAACTCAAACACATATAATTCGAAAAATCTAAAAAAGAAAAGGATCACCATATTATGAACGGATCAAAATGGTGGTTCTTTTCTTTTTTTGTTGGTATTGAAAATGATCAGCCAGATAATCGTGAATTAACATTCTGAAAAAGTGGTTTTTCAAAGTTATAATTTGCCCGATTTACACGAAGATAGCCATATTTCTTCCCATATTTAAACTGTAGATAAATCTTTTTCTTAGAATAAATTAATTTCTTCAAAGTTACGGCTTTCCCTTTTGGTACACGAAAAGCAACTTTTTTGCTGCCAGTTTTTTTATAAAAAGTTACTTTTTTGGCAGTGATAAACTTATTTTTTGCAAAATATCTTGAATATTTATCTTTCCTGTTTTGTCCAAGTTCGCTTCGTACCGTTTTTGTATAAGATGCAGTTCTAATGAATTTTTGCTTACTGTATTTAAAAGGCAGTGTCCAATTGATCCATCCGGTTTCCATAGGTTGTACACGATGTTTAACGGTAATCCCTTTTTTGTTGGCAGTAACGATTTCTTCAGCGTAAGATAAGCGGTCATTAAAAGATTTTACAACACGAAATTGGTTGGATTTTTTGTTATAAGTAAAGATTTCATTATAAGTAACGTAGTCATTTTCACCACGGCCAATAATCTGGATAAATGCATGTTGTTTGTTCATTTTTGCATATTTTACAACAAGATAATAACAATCGTGATCACGGAGAGATATCTCTGTGATCCTTTTTCCATTTAGATAGATCGTAAAACGGTTGATGTACCAGCCTTCTTGATCGGGTGTTGTACGGATGATCACAGAATCAGCATTTTCGTCTCCAGTGAGGTCAACATTACCAACATAAGTTCCAGAAGTTTTTGTTTGAGGTATGTTTTTAACAGAAGCTTTTGCAAATGATGGTGTCATAATGCATAATGTAAAAGCAAAAAGAAAACAACCTAAAATCCTGTATACATTTCTTTTCATAAGAAAATCCCTCCTTAAAATTATGAAAGCTAATTGTATCTGATTATATTTTAACATATTTCATTGTGAAAAATGCACAAAAATACAATATGTATAATAATTAAATTAAAGAATGTGACGAAATTAAAAAAAGTGCTTATACAAGATATAAAAAGTGTGTATAATAATGCATTGACAAGAAATAAGCAGGAAAGAACGCAGTGAAGATTGCACACAATAGAAAGTGGAGATCCGCAACGAGTTTGGTTGAGGGTCTCCACTATTTTTTTGCCTTATTTCTTGAAGAAAAGCAACAATTTATCACAACAAGAAGAGGAGAAAAGAAAATGCCACAGAATAAAAGAGAAAGCCTTATCTATACATTCATCATGTGTTTTATGATGGTATTTTGGATGAGCATATACAACGTATCATTACATATGGGAGGATTATCAATGGAATCCATCAAAGCCGGATGGTTAGGGTTCCCGATCGCATATATTTTTGCAATGTGCTGCGACTGGTTCTTTGTATCTAAGATCGCAAAAGGATTTGCGTTTAAGTATCTTGTAAAACCAGACAGCTCTGTTTTAAGAAAAGTTATTTCAGTATCTTGCTGTATGGTTGTACCTATGGTGATCATTATGTCACTTTATGGAGCAGTCGAAGTTAGTATCGAGATGGGGAATTTCTCAAACTTACTGATAATGTGGCTTACAAATATTCCAAAGAACTTTGTAATGGCACTTCCTTATCAGTTGATCATTGCAGGACCAGTTGTGCGCTTTGTGTTTAGAGCTGCATTTCCGGAAGGAAAAGTTTTGGCATAATTTAAAAGTGTAGATACAAAAAATGCAAGGTAGTTTATGACCATATGAATACGTCGGCACTTAGCGATTGGATGATTGAACGATTATTCAAGAGCTTAGTACCGCTACGTAATTCATCTGAGCGAGAGCGGATCATAAACTACCTTGCATTTTTTGTATCTACACTTTTAAATTATGGCTGCTGTAGGGTGCTGGATGCCATTTTTGAAATTTATTTTCTTTTGTATGATTGCATTTAGATTTATTTAGTTTTGAAAAGTTTCAATAAATGGTTGACAAGTGAAATGAAATGATGTAATATAACAGCATAAACAACAGTAAATGAAAATAAATGAAAGCGAAGGTAAAGGAAATGGTTACAGTAGAACAGTTAGCAAACATGATAGATCATACAAATTTGAAAGCATTTGCAGATGATGCTGCATTTGAAAAGTTATGTGATGAGGCGAAGAAGTATAATTTTAAAATGGTGGCGATCAACCCCGCTCAGACGGTAAGATGTAAGAAAAAACTTGAGGGAAGTCCGGTTCATGTAGGGGCAGCGATTGGTTTTCCTTTAGGTCAGACAACTTTGGAATGTAAGATTTTTGAAACAAAAGATGCGATTGAAAAAGGGGCAGATGAAATCGATTATGTGATCAATGTGGCAGAGTTAAAGAATAAAAATTATGATTACATAAAAAAAGAAATGGAAGAAATCGTAAAGATCTGCAGAGAAGCTGGAAAAACTTCAAAAGTTATCTTTGAGAATTGCTATTTAACAGATGATGAAAAGAGAAAAGTTGCAGAAATTGCGAAAGAAGTTAAACCAGATTTTATTAAGACATCTACCGGATTTGGAACAGGTGGAGCTACAGTGGAAGATGTTAAATTAATGAAGTCTGTGGTAGGAGATGAAGTAAAAGTAAAAGCAGCAGGTGGAATCAGAGATTTAAAAACAGCATTGGCCATGATCGAGGCAGGGGCAGAGAGATTAGGAACAAGTGCAGGAGTAGCAATTGTTGAAGAATATAATAATCAAAAATAAAAAAGGAGATGGTTCTACATGAAGGATGAAGTAAAGGTTTGTCTGATTGGTTCGGGTCGTGCAGGTATGATACATGGGCATAATTTTGCAGGAAGTGTACCAGGAGGTAAGATCATCGCAGTTTGTGATCCTGTAGGTGATGTGGCAGAGAATGCAGCAAAAGAGTTGGGAATAGATCTTTTTTACAAAGAATATCTTAACGTTATGAAAAATGAAGATATTGATGCGGTGATTATAGCATGTCCTACAAAATTTCATAAAGAGATCACAGTAGCAGCTGCAAATGCAGGAAAACACATCTTTTGCGAGAAACCAATGGCAATGAATGAAGAAGAATGTGATGAGATGATTGAGGCTGCAGAGAAGAATCATGTAAAATTACAGATTGGTTTTATGAGAAGATTCGATGAGAGCTTTCAAGAGGCTAAGAAGATGATAGAGGTAGGTGAAATCGGAGAAGTTGTCTCAGTAAAATCTCATACTAGAGGACCAAGTAAACCAAAAGAATGGATGTATGATATTTCAATCAGTAATGGGCCACTTGGGGAAGTTTGCAGTCATGATATTGATACAGTTCGATGGTTTAGTGGAAGTGAAATTAGTAGTTTATATGCAATTGGTGGAAATTATAGAAATAAAGAAATCGCAGAAAAATACCCAGATTTTTATGATAATGTAATCATGAGTGTAGAATTCGAAAATGGAATGCAAGGTGTGGTAGAGGGAGCACAGTATGTGCAATATGGATATGATGCACGGGTTGAAATCCTTGGGACAGAAGGAGTGATCTGTCTTGGAGATGTTCATGAAAAGAAAGTATTAACTTGTACAAAGAACCATAATGTCAAACGACCAACCATGCATAGTTGGACATATTTATTTAAAGATGCCTATGTTGCGGAAGATACGGCATTTGTAAGAGCAATTCTTGATAATACAGAAGTAAAAGCAACAGGGCATGATGGGAAAATGGCAGTAAGGATTGTACGCATCGGAAATGAATCATTAAAGGAGAAGAAGATTAAAAAACTATAGGAGGAACGGCTATGGAAAATAATAATACAGGGTTTAGAGCTAAAATCCAAAAATTTGGTGGTGTTTTAAGTGGTATGGTCATGCCAAATATCGGAGCATTTATTACATGGGGATTGATCACTGCAATTTTTCTTCAGACAGGATGGCATCCGAATGCACATATTGCAAAATTGATTAGTCCAATGCTTTCTTACTTACTTCCAATTTTGATCGGATATACGGGAGGTAAGAATTTTTACGGAGATCGAGGCGGTGTTATTGGGGCAGCAGCGACCATGGGCGTGATCGTAGGAGCAGACATCCCTATGTTTATGGGAGCTATGATCATGGGACCGGTGGCAGCATTATGTATGAAACAGGTAGATAAGTTATTTGAAGGGAAGATTAAACCTGGATTTGAAATGATTGTAAATAACTTTTCTATGGGAATTCTTGGAATATTTCTTGTATTAGCTGCTTATTATGCAATCGGACCATTTGTTCAGGCAATTAATGTGGTATTGTCAGGTGGAGTGAGTTGGATCATTGCACATAAACTAATTCCATTTGCAAGTATTTTTATTGAACCAGCGAAAGTATTATTCTTAAATAATGCAATCAATCATGGAATTTTATCACCAATTGGAATTACACAGGCTGCCAAAGCTGGAAAATCAATTCTATTTATTTTAGAGCCAAACCCAGGACCAGGTGTTGGAGTATTATTAGCATATACATTCTTTGGAACAGGAACAGCAAAGAGAACAGCACCAGGAGTAGCGATCATTCATGCATTTGGTGGAATTCATGAACCATATTTTCCATTTATCTTAATGAAACCACAGATGATAATTGCATCAATTTGTGGAGCCGTATCAGGAAACTTTGTATTTGAATTTTTTAACTGTGGTTTAGTAGCTACAGCTTCTCCTGGAAGTTATTTCTCAGTGCTTGCAGTTGCACCAAAATCAGATTATCTTCCGATCATTGCAGGAATGTTATTGTCAACAGCAGTGTCATTTGCAGTTGGATCAATCATTTTGAAATTCTCTAAAGGTGGAGATGATTATGATAATGCATTAGAAAAGAAAGATGCAATGAAAGCTGAAGGAAAACAAGAAGAAAAGAAAGAAACGATCATAGATTTATCTGGAAAAGTAATTAAAAAAGTATATGTGGCATGTGATGCAGGAATGGGATCTAGTGCTATGGGAGCATCTATTCTTAGAAAGAAAATGAAAGAAGCTGGATTTGATGATATTGAAGTAAAAAATGTATCGATTCCATCTTTACCAGAAGATGTAGACATTGTAGTTACACATAAATCTCTAACAGATCGTGCAATAGCTGTCAGACCAAATGCGATTCATTATTCTGTAGAAAATTTCCTTGAGGGAGAACAATACGATGCAATCATAGAAAAAATAAAAGAGACAAGATAGTAGTGATTTTGATTTAAAAGATATGTTCATGCATAAATTTGTAAGAGCATATCTTTTTTGAAAAAATATTTATTTCATAGAAGTTTTAGATAGAATATGTTAAAATTTGAATAAATAAATGAGTCAGATGAAGGAGGAAGTTGTCATACATGTTTGCAGAAGAAAGACAAGAAAAGATTTTAGAAATGCTTAAAGTTAATAAGCGTGTAAGCAATACAGAATTGATCAAGAAATTTGGAGTCAGTGGAACAACAATACGAATTGATCTGACTGAATTAGAGCAAAAAGGTTTGCTTTCAAGAACACATGGAGGTGCGATCTTAAAAGAAGATCCAGTTTATGGAGAGGATTCGATATCATCAAGACGAGAAAAAAATAAAGAAGAGAAAGAATGTATTGCAAAGAAAGCACGAGCTCAGATTGAAGATGGAGATACAATTCTTTTAGATAGTGGAACGACAGCATTAGATCTTGCAGAGTTATTGAAAGATATTCATAATCTTACAGTAATTACAAATGATCTGCAGATCGCATTAAAATTGCAAAAATATTCAGAAATTCATTTAATTTTATTAGGTGGAAGAGTTCGAACATCATTTGAGTGTACCGTTGGAGGTATGGGAATCAGAGCACTAGAAGAATTATCTGTTGATAAGGTGTTTATGACAACAAATGCCCTTTCTTTACAAAAGGGAGCAACAACTCCAAATCTTGACAATGCAGAAATCAAACGTGAAATGATGAAGATTGGGAATCAGAGATATTTACTCTGTGATAGCAGTAAGATTGGAACGAAAACAGTTTGTTCATTTGCCAAGATTGAAGAGTTTGATGTGATTATCACGGATGATAAAATATCAAAGGAATTAAAAGATAGTATCGAAAAATTACACATTGAAGTTATATAGGGATTCATTCAATACCAAAGATAATTGGCTTATATCCAAGTCTTGCCCCAACGTGCGGCACAGGTTTCGCACATTGGGGCGATTTTTGATTTTTCGGATTTAATAAGAAATGTAGTGTTCTGGATCGTACCATCAGATAAGTTCATATCAGAGAAGTCGATCAATCCTTGCAGGATCAGTAAGTCTGTGCGATCAGATTTCTGATGCATGGAGCAGACTCTGGATAGTCCGATGATACAACCTAGAAGTTCATCTCTGTTTGATAAGTTATGTTCCATAGATTAATCCTGTTCTAATGGGAAGACGACAACTAACATCATCTTAAATGCTTCTACTGCATGAACAGAGTGTGGTTTCTTTGCAGGCATGACAAGAGATTCCCCTTGATTTACGATATATTCTTTGTCATCTACAATAAATTTTCCGCAGCCTTCAATGACAGTTACCATTGCATCTCCGATCGAGTCATGAGTAGAAATATCTTCTCCTTTGGAAAAAGCAAAGAGTGTAACACTGACAAAGTCATTTTGTGCTAAAGTCTTGCTTACAACTTGATCAGCATCTGCATTGACCTGGTCAGCAATTTTGAGTACTTTTTCGTGGTCAATATTTTTGATATATGGATATGCATTCATTATAAAATCTCCTTTTTGTTTCGCATATTGTTAAGTTGATTTTAGTATATCCAAAAACTTGGAAAAAGCCTGTTATTTTTACAAAAAAATAAGAAAATGAGTAAAATCATATTACAAACATATCAAATTGATATAAGTGCTTTTCTTTCTTTTTGTATACAATTGTGATAGAATAGCGTTAGAAAAATTTTTGCCTTGGAGGAATTAAAAAATGGAAAACAGTGTCAAAAATTTAATTCAGTTTATCGATCACAGTCCAAGTTGTTTTCATGTGATTGAAAATGCAAAAAAACAGTTCTTGGAACATGGTTTTATACAGTTAGAAGAAAAAGAACATTGGAATTTAGAAGAAGGAAAAAGTTACTTTGTAGAACGAAATGGAAGTTCTATGATAGCATTCCATCTTCCAAAGAAGGATTTTCAAGGGTTTCACATCGTGGCAAGCCACAGTGATTCTCCAACATACCGTATCAAAGAACAGCCTGAGATGTCCGTAGAGAAACATTATACGAAATTAAATATTGAACGATACGGAGGAATGATCCCGGAAACATGGTTTGATCGTCCATTGTCTGTTGCAGGACGTATTATAATAGAAGAAAACGGACAGATCAAAGATCAGTTGGTCAATATTGACAGAGATCTTATGATCATTCCAAATCTTGCAATTCATATGTCAAGATCTTCAAACGAATCAAAACAGTTAAATCCACAAAAAGATCTCCTGCCATTATGTGGAGGAAATCTTACAAAAGATGGTTTTGAGGAAATGATCGCCAAAGAATCAGGCGTTGAGAAAGAAGATATCTTATCTTATGATCTGTTTTTATATAATCGAATGAGAGGAACAACACTAGGAATCAACGAAGAATTTGTTGTAGCTCCCAAATTAGACGACCTTGAATGTGCATATTCATCCATCGAAGGAATGTTAAATGCAAAGCTTTCCAAAGATTATGTCACAGTATGTGCGGTCTTTGATAATGAAGAAGTCGGAAGCGGTACAAAACAGGGGGCTGGATCAACATTTTTCCCAGAGGTATTAAAAAGAATCAGTTATCTTTGTGGAAAAAATGAAGAAGAATATTATATGGCGGTGGCAGACAGCTTTATGTTATCTGCAGATAACGCTCATGCAGTTCATCCGAACTATCAGGATAAGACAGACCCTACGAACCGTCCGTATATCAATGAAGGAATTGTATTAAAATACAATGCATCACAAAAATATACAACCGATGCGAATTCAGCGGCACTCGTAAAATATCTGTGTAAAAAAGAAAAGATTAAGTGTCAGGTATTCTTTAACCGTTCGGATATGTTAGGCGGTTCAACACTTGGTAATATCCTGACTGGACAGGTGTCGATCAAGGCAGCAGATATCGGACTTCCACAGCTATCCATGCATTCAACATACGAAACTGCTGGATGCAAAGATTTAGATGATATGATCACACTGCTGGGATCTTTTTATGAGCTTGGAAAGGAAGTGCAGATTTAATGGAAGAAAAACATTTGCAGATGTCAGAGAGTTTTTTCTTAACAGCAATTCTTGCAATCGTAGGAGGCTTTCTTGATTCTTACAGTTATTTAATGCGTGGACATGTATTTGCAAATGCACAGACAGGAAATATCGTATTGTTTGGTGTGAATCTTCAAAAGCGGGATTTTACACAGGCATTTTACTATTTTGTTCCAATTCTTGCATTTGCTGTGGGCGTAATTCTTGTTGAGATCATAAAGCATTTTTATAAGGAAGAACATAAGATTCATTGGAGACAGAGAATAGTGGCACTTGAGTTTGTGCTGATAACGGTTGTTGGATTTATTCCGCTGGGACAATATGATGTTGTGGCGAATGTACTGATTTCTTTTGTATGTTCTATGCAGGTGGAGACATTTCGAAGGGTTCATGGGCATCCATTTGCCAGTACGATGTGTACTGGTAATTTAAGAAGTGGAACAGAAGCACTGTGCCAGTACTTTAAAACAGGAGATAAGACATTAAAACAAAAAAGTTTACGATATTATGGAATTATTACTTTTTTCATTATTGGAGCAGTGATCGGAGGATTTTTAACCGGTCGTGCAGGAGGAAGTTCTATCTTTATCTGTAGTATTTTGCTAGCGATCGCAACGATCTTGATGGCAAAAGAGTTCAGAATCTGATAAAAAGACTGATTTTACAAACATTTAACAATGTTTGCGAAATCAGTCTTTTTTTCTTTTGTGTTACTCTTCAGGGAAAACTTCATTTACAAGTTGACAGTATTCCTCATACTCATGAAATTCTGAAAGATCAGCAAAACCTTCGATCATTCCACGATAATACCAACTCTGCATCTTCTTATCCTTCATATTGAATCTCTCCCATAACTCTTCGCCAAGGATGTTATAATCCCGATAAAGTGCACGGATGTTAGCAAGCTTGTCACCAAGGGCGATGATCTTAGCGTTGCGGGATGCACGGTTCTTTAAGAAATCGATCGTATGGCCTTTTCTCTCAACCCATGTCTTACTCTTATCTTCACTTTCCTGATAGACATAAGAAGCAACGATATCACCGAATTCACGACGGATGTCATCTATCGAGATTCCGTCACAATCTTCAACAACATCATGAAGGACAGCGGCACAAAGCATATCCTGATCGAGAGTCATAGCGGCAACGATGGCAGCAACTTCCATAGGGTGGATGATAAAAGGAAGATTGGTGCCTTTTCTTGTCTGACCGTTGTGGGCATTTGTTGCGTAGATAACGGCTTTTTCAAACATTGGAAAACTCCTTTATTAAAATAAGTTAGTGTAAAATAATTGTTAAGATAATCATAAAGCATTTTTTTTGGGTATTCAAGTAGGAAATCCAAGAAAATAGAGAGGAAAATACTTTGTCACTTTAAAGCGTGTCAGTGTTGACTTTTTAAATACAGGAAGTTAAAATAAAAACTAAGTGTGATCAAAGAATGAGAAGATTTTGTGATCACCGCAAGAAAAAAGGAGAGTAAAACAATGACAGACAGCAATTTTACGATCGGATTTATCGGTTTAGGATTGATCGGTGGATCCATTGCGAAGGGAATAAGAAGAGTTTTTCCAAACTATACACTCATTGGAATGGATGAAAACCCGGATACGATCAAAAGTGCATTGGAGGATGGAATCATTGATTCAATTGCTACAGACTGCAAAACAGATTTTGCGGAATGCAACTATGTATTTTTGTGTGCACCGGTTCAATATAATGTAATGTATCTAAAAGATCTGAAAGGATCGATTAATGAAAATTGTATTTTAACAGATGTAGGAAGTGTAAAGGAAGAGATTCACTTAAAGATTGAAGAATTAGGAATGGAAGAATACTTTATCGGAGGACATCCGATGGTAGGATCAGAGAAGGCAGGTTTTTCTTTCAGTTCTGACAGATTAGTTGAGAATGCTTACTATTTTATCACGCCAACGAAGAAAGTCAGCGAACAAAGAGTGAAAGATTTTACAAACTTCATTGAAGAATTAGGAGCATTAACGATCATTCTGGATTATAAGCAGCATGATGCCTATACTGCAGCGATCAGTCATGTACCACATATCATGGCAGCAGAACTGGTACATATCGTAAGTAATATGGATACAGATGATGGAATCTTAAAACAGTTAGCTGCAGGTGGTTTTAAAGATATCACAAGAATCGCATCTTCATCTCCAGTCGTATGGGAACAGATTTCTTTATCAAATAAGAAGAATATCAAAGAATTACTGCAAAAAGCACAGAATCATTTAGGCTATGTGATCGCAGCACTTGATATGGAAGACAGAGAATATTTGAATAATTATTTTAAACAGGCAGGAGAATATAGAGATTCTGTGCCAGACAGTGCGGTTGGTCTGATCCAGAAATCTTACGAGATCTTTATTGATATTCCAGATGAACCAGGAACGATCGCAACAACGACAACCTTGCTTGCTTTGAATCATGTAAGTATCAAGAATATTGGAATCATTCACAACCGTGAATTCGAAGAAGGTGTTTTAAAGATCATGTTATATGATGATGAATCAGCAAAGAAGGCGACAAAAATCTTAAGAGATAAAAACTACACAGTATACGAGAGGAAATAAAAACATGAAATTAACAAAAAGTGCGGGACTTAGAGGAGAATTATCAATTCCAGGAGACAAATCGATCAGTCATAGAGCAGTTATGTTTGGATCTTTAGCAAAAGGAACAACACATATCAGCAATTTCTTATCAGGAGCAGACTGTCTGTCAACGATCGATTGTTTTCGTAAGATGGGTGTTTTGATCGAACAGGATGGAACAAACGTTACAGTCCATGGAAATGGACTTCATGGCTTAAAGGCACCAAGTGAGACATTAGATGTAGGAAATAGTGGAACAACAACAAGATTGATCTCAGGAATCCTGGCAGGTCAGGATTTTGAAACTGTATTATCTGGAGATGCATCTTTAAATAAACGTCCAATGGGAAGGATCATCAAACCATTAGAACAGATGGGTGCAAAGATCACAAGTGTGAATGGGAATGGATGTGCACCATTGAAGATTGAAGGAACAAAATTAAATGCAACACATTATGATTCTCCAGTTGCATCTGCACAAGTAAAATCCTGTGTGTTATTAGCAGGATTATATGCAGATGGCAAGACAAGTGTGACAGAACCAGCATTATCAAGAAATCATACAGAATTAATGCTTCGTTCTTTTGGAGTGAAAGTAGAATCACATGATACAACAGCGACGATCACACCTCCAGAAGAGATGATCGCAACAGATATCGTGGTTCCAGGAGATATTTCTTCAGCAACTTTCTTTATCGTGGCAGGACTGATCACACCAAATTCATGTATCCGTTTAAAAAATGTTGGAATCAATCCAACAAGAGATGGAATCCTACGTGTATGTAAAGATATGGGAGCTGATGTTACATTAGAAAATGTGATCGATAATGGGGGAGAGCCAACAGCAGATATCGTTGTAAAGACAAGCAAATTAAAAGGAACGGTGATTGGTGGAGAAGTCATTCCAACATTGATCGATGAGATTCCAGTTATTGCACTGTTAGCAGCATTTGCAGAAGGTGAGACAGTGATCAAAGACGCGGCAGAGTTGAAGGTAAAAGAGTCTGATCGAATCGCATTAACGGTTGAGAATCTTGTGAAAATGGGTGTTGATGCGACAGCGACAGACGATGGAATGATCATCAAAGGCGGTAATCCATTACATGGAGCAAGTATCAATTGTAAATACGACCATCGAATCGCTATGACATTTTCGATTGCAGGAATCAATGCAGAAGGAGAAACTGTGATCGAAGATTCAGAATGTGTGGATGTGTCTTATCCAACATTTTATGAACAGTTAAATTCATTGCAATAAATAAAATGCTATGATAAGAATTCATAAGGAGTAGATAACAATGGAAAAGAAATATTTCTTTTTTGATATTGACGGAACATTGACAGATAGATCGACAGGGAAGATCGTGCCAAGTGCCAGAGAGGCGTTGGATCGTTTAGAAGCAAATGGACATTTTGTTGCGATCGCAACTGGAAGAGCACATTACAAAGCACGTAAATTCACAGAAGCCAATGGGTTTAAAAATATGGTCTGTTGTGGAGGCAATGGCTGTGTGATCAACAATGAATTAGTGGAAAATATTCCTTTGGATAAAGAAGGGTGTTTACAGATCATTCATCAGTCAGAAGAATTAGGGTATGGATGGTGTGTAGCTCTTGATGATACGAAAGATGTCTATATGACAGACGATAAATTTCTAAGACAGGTTGGAAAGAGAAAAGAACCAACCAGATATATCATCGATGATATGTTAGATATTGACAGTGTCGACGCGATTTACAAGATTTATGTAGCTATTCCAAAAGAGGAAGAAGAGAAACTTACAAAGAAAAAGTTGATCGGGCATTTGAGATTTGAACCAGAATATTTAATGTTCCAGCCAGATAATAAACGTGGTGGTATTGTGAAGATGATGGAATATCTTGGCGCAGATATTAAAAATGTGGTTGTATTCGGGGACGATTACAATGATATGGATATGTTCTGTAAAGACTGGTTTTCCATTGCTATGGGAAATGGATGCCAGGATTTAAAAGATGTGGCAAGTTATGTGACCGATACAAATGTCAATGACGGTATTAAGAAAGCATGTGAACATTTTGAATGGATTTAATAAAGTAAAACAGCAGACAGAAGATACATCGGAGGGAAATATGAAACATTTAAAATTAGGGAAGATACAATGGATCGCATTATTGGTTGTCAGTGCAATGTTTGTGAATTTATGCAGCCATATGGTATTGGCAGCAGCAAGAGATGGAAATGATCCGGCACAGGGAACAACGGCAGAAGCAACAACAGCTTCAGAAGCGACAACAGAAGCAACAACAGCTTCAGAAGCGACAACAGAAACTACAACGGAACAGCAGGAAGAGACACAGTCTATGGGAGAATATAAAGCATTCTGGTTTTCTTTCTACGATTATGACTCTTATCGTGCAAAATATAAAAAGAGAACGGCAGCAAATTTCCGTACCTACTTTACAGGTGTTGTCAAAAAAGGAAAGAGTCTTGGAATGAATCGCGTGATCGTGCAAGTAAGACCATTTGGAGATGCCATTTATAAGTCAAAGTATTTCCCTTGGTCCAAATATATTTCTGGAAAACAGGGAAGAAATCCAGGATTTGACCCATTAAAGATCATGGTAGAAGTTGCACATGACAATGACATGAAGATCGAGGCATGGGTAAATCCATATCGTGTAACAACAGGTTCTACGAATTATAAGAAACTTGCAAAGAATAATCAGGCAAGAAAATGGCATGCCAAGAAGTCTACAAGAAGAAATGTATTATCTTATGGTGGAAGTTTGTATTACAACCCATCCAAAAAAGCGGTCAGAACACTGATCACAAACGGAGTGAAAGAAATCGTACAAAATTATGATGTCGATGGAATTCATATGGATGATTATTTCTATCCATCTTTTACAAAACGTAATGTCAAAAAGGCATTTGATGCAAAAGAATACAACAAATCTTCTTATAAGAAGAAAAAGAAAAGTATCTATACTTACCGTCGTGCACAGGTAAATGCTCTTGTAAAACAGATGAAAAAAGCAGTAAAAAGTGTAGATCCAAATGTAACATATGGTATCAGTCCAGCAGGAAATATTGACAATCTGACAAGTAAATATTCATATTATGTAGATATCTATAAATGGCTAAATTCTACAGAGTATGTTGATTATATCTGCCCACAGGTATACTGGGGATTTAAACATCCAACTGCAAAATTTAATAAAGTCACAGATCGTTGGATCAAGGCAGCAAAGAGTAAGAAAGTTAAACTTTATATTGGAATCGCAGTATATCGTGCGGGACATAATGTTGGCCAGAATCGTGCAGAACGAAAAGAATGGAAGAGTGATACAAAAGTCTTGAAGAAACAGGTCCAGTATGCAAGAGAGAAACATGTGGATGGATTTGCATTCTTTGACTATCAGGATCTAAAGAGCAAGACAAGTGCCAAAGCGGTCAATCAGCTCAAAACAGTTTTAAAATAAATATTACAGAGATCATTGCATAGAGATATGTGATGGTCTCTTTTTAGTTACAGCAGATTTCTTTTCATGTAAATTACGCTATATAAGAAATCTACAGCGAGTTGACATAATATGAAAAATATAATATTATATGGCGTATAATATGATGTAAGGAGGATGCCAATGGTTTTTAATACAGGAGCTGCGCTGTTAGATGCGGTAGTTCTGGCTGTCGTATCAAGAGAAGAAGAAGGTACGTATGGATATAAGATCACACAGGATGTAAGAGAAGTGTTAGAAGTATCAGAATCTACATTATATCCAGTATTAAGGAGACTTAAGAAGGATGGCTGCTTGGAGGTTTATGATAAGCAATACGGCGGCAGAAACCGCAGATATTATAAGATCACATCTGTGGGAATAGCACAGCTTTCGTTATATAAAGAAGAATGGAAACAATATTCCCAGAGAATATCTAGAATTTTCGAAGGAGGAGAGAGAGTATGAACCGGGAGGAGTACTTAAAGAGATTGTCTTTTTTACTAAAAGATCTTCCAAAAGAAGAAATTGAAGATGCGATCGCATATTATGAAGATTATTTTGAGGAAGCAGGAGAAGAGAAAGAAGAACAGGTGATCAAGGAACTTGGTTCCCCAGAGAAGATCGCGAAGATGATCCGTGATTCTGTACAGGAAAATCAGGCAAGCAGTGAGTATACAGAAGAAGGATATAGACAGGAAACTTACGAAGATTACCAGCAGATGAGTAGAAAAGACTCACAAAAGGAAGCCAAACAGGGCAGCAGATGGCATATGAAGGGAAGAAGAAACCGCAATATCATTTTGATGATCTTAATTCTTGTCTTTGTGGGAAGCTGGCTGATTCCTGGTATTTTTGGCATTGTGATTGGAATTGCAGGAGGAATTTTTGGCAGTTGTGTGGGATTGTTGTTTGGAGGACTTGGACTGGTCGGTGCTGGAATTTATAAGATGTTTACGACAGTTCCATATGGTTTATTGTTGATGGGCGGCGGTTTTCTGATGATCGCTGGTGGAATTTTGTTATTATGGTTCCTTGTATGGATCTGTGCAACTGCCATTCCATGGATCATTGCAAAGATCCGTGAATTTTGGAACAGAAATTTTGGGAGAGGATGTGAATAAGTTTGAAGACATTTAAGAAAGTATGCATGATATTAATATCAGTAACGGCTGTTGCAGGAATCGGATGCATCATAGCAGCATTTGTTATGGGTGCAGATCCAAGACAGATTCGAAATTATGCAGAAGGAAAGACAAGCGGTAAATTACAGACAGAGGAACGAAATATAAGAGCAGATCAGATCAGAAAATTAAATATTGATATTGGAAGTGGAAATGTTAAGCTACAAAATGGAAATCAGGATCATCTGATCATAAAGAAAAAAGGAAGCTGGGAGCCAGTGATATTAAAGTCAGATGGAGAGATTGAAATCAAGCAGAAGAGCAGACATTTTAAATTGTTTTGGTTTCAATCAAACGATGAGATCACAGTTATTCTGCCCAAAGGAGTTACCTTTGAGAAAGTTTCCATGGATTGTGGCAATGGAGACATTGCGTCAGATTCTTTGAATATCACAGACGAACTTGACATAGACTGTGGAAGTGGAGATATTGATCTGACAACGATCACAACATCAAAGACAGAGATTGATCTGGGTTCTGGAGATGTCACATTGACAATGGCAGGAACAGAAAAAGATTATAACTATAATATAGATTGTGGAAATGGAGATGTTAAGATTGGAGATATACTTTTCGAAGATGATCTAAAAAAACGAAATATCAATGCATTAAGATGGATTAATATAGATTGTGGAAGTGGAGATCTTACGATCGATTTCGATAATACAATATTGTAAAACAAAGTAACAGATAGATGGAGGAAAAGGAAATGAAGAAAAGATTATATAAATCAAGAAAAGACCATTTTTTATTTGGTGTATGTGGAGGATTAGCAGAATATTTTGAGGTAGATCCAACTTTGGTACGAATCCTTACAGCAGCATTATGCACAACAGGAACAGGATTGTTGTTATATATTGTGGCAGCTGTTGTCATGCCGGAGCGTGTCGAGTAATTGTCTTTTTCTTGAATCAATCCAAAGAATGTGATAAAATAGACAATCATGTCAAAATTCAGGTCGAATAAGACTTTGATCATGAAGATAAATACACATAAAGAAGAGGAGAAATCATATGAAATTACCAATATTGATCGCAATGGTTCTCTATATGGCAATGGTTATCTGGATTGGTGTCATTTACAGTAAGAAGACAAAGACATCCGAAGACTATTTCCTTGGAGGACGAGGACTTGGACCATGGGTTACTGCAATGAGTGCAGAGGCATCTGATATGAGCAGCTGGCTGTTGATGGGACTTCCTGGACTTGCATACGCAACAGGATTCAGCCAGGCAGGATGGACAGCAATCGGATTGATCCTTGGTACATACTTAAACTGGAAGATCGTGGCAAAGAGATTACGTCATTATACAGAAGTAGCAGATAATGCGATCACAGTACCAGACTTTTTCAGTAATCGTTTTAAAGATGATAAGAAGATCTTAAGCAGTATTTCTGCAGTCATGATCCTTATTTTCTTTACAGTATACACCGCATCAGGATTTGCTGCATGTGGTACATTATTTAACTCTGTATTTGGATTAAATTATCAGAAGAGTATGATCGTCTGTGCGATCGTTATTGTATTATATACATCCATGGGTGGATTCTTAGCAGCAAGTACAACAGACCTGATTCAGGGATTATTAATGTCATTTGCCATTGTGATCGTACTGATCGTTGGAGTTGTGAATGCAGGCGGAGTAGCGAATGTTATTGCACACGGTCAGGCAATGGAAGGATTCTTTGATGTTATGAAGTACCATGACCCAGCAACAGGAGGTGCAGTATCACAGGGTGTGATCCCAATCTTATCCGGACTTGCATGGGGACTTGGATACTTTGGTATGCCACATATCCTTGTAAGATTCATGGCAATCCGTGACCCACAAGAAGTAAAGAAATCAAGAAATATCGCAATGATCTGGGTATTGATTTCTTTAAGTGTAGCCGTATGTATCGGATTTACAGGAGCAGCACTTTATCCCAATGTAGCAGAATTAGCTGGAAATGGAAATCAGAGAATCTTTATCTACATGACAACACATTTATTTAAAGGACTGATTCCATTATTTATGGCAGGAGTTATTTTATCAGGAATTCTTGCAGCAACAATGAGTACATCTGATTCGCAGCTTTTAATTGCATCATCCTGCGTATCAAAGAACTTATTCCAAGGATTATTTAAGAAAGAAATGTCTGAAGAAAAGGTACTGTTAGTTTCAAGGATCACAACGATCGTGATCGCATTGATCGGTGTTTTTATCGCAATGGATGAAAACAGCTCTGTATTCGGATTAGTAGAAAATGCATGGGCAGGATTCGGTGGAGCCTTTGGTCCATTAACACTGTTTGCATTATTCTGGAAACGAACAAACTTAAAAGGAGCAATCGCTGGAATGTTAAGTGGAGGTATCATTGCACTTGTATGGCCAGTGACTCTGGGAAAATTAGGTGGAATTTTTGGAATCTACTGCCTGTTACCAGCATTTATCGTATCTTCTATTCTGATCATCGTAGTTAGTTTATGTACAGAAGAACCTAACGATGTTATGGTGAAAGAATTTGAAGAAGCAAAAAGCCTCAATGATTAAATTGTGATTTGAATGACGGCTTGCATATATGTGACAGAAATAAAAGAAAAACAAATATTTGAAAGAATCAAGGTGGCAA
>OLVR01000149.1_pt1 | contig 100718 bp, 100 predicted proteins | sample 1673261 | NCBI WGS metagenome assembly OLVR01 (sample SAMEA3178938, study PRJEB25190) | human gut metagenome | biome: human gut; feature: human-associated habitat; material: faeces | place: Austria | collected 2013 | reverse complement strand
GGCACGGCATGGCGGGGGACTGAAAGGACATCTTTGATTTGGGAAGGCTGCCGGGCAAATCCGCGAGCCGTTAGCATAGCGGTGCTTGACGCCGGACGACCGCTGTACCTTTGCATGGGAAAATCCAGCCGGCGAGGGAGCGACGGAAACGAGGCAAGGGAAAGAATAAGATACGATAGTGGAATAAAATGGTACGGAATACGATGTATGCTATAAAGGTTAGAGGGGCCGTACTATGTGTTCAGGAACAATTTCCCGGACACACGGCTAAAACTATCGTTTTTATTATACAGAATAAGAGGGAAAACAAAAAATGGGGAAAATGAGGTTTTTAGGTACGCGGGTGGAGCTTGTACCGAGCTGCTTCACTGATTCGGGAGAACCAAAGTTTACGGATACGGAGATTGCAGGTTGGAACAATCAAGGTGATATAAACGAAACAGTAGATATTTGATGTATCAGAAGAAATTTTGATAACTAAACAGATTATAGAATATGAAACGGAAATACGCTTTACGCTTGGAGTTTGTGCTCCTTATCGGAGACACGGGCACGATGCCCCTCCACCGCCAGCAAGAGAAGTACCGCTACCTCCTACAGGGGAGACCATAAGTTTTGATAAGGTTATGGCTTAAAAAAAGAATGAGAAAGGTAAGCCTGTAAAATAGGCAGACAGACTTTTATGTATAACCGCACTATTTAAGAACTGGCTGTCATCTTACTATACAAGGCGGGCTTATGTGGCAGAGTATCTGTTAAAGACCCGTTTCTACGTGCTCAAATGCTTATTTTTTCATAAGCATTAAAACTCCAACCGGAAAGAGTTCTGCTTCAATAATCCTTTTATTTCTGTATGAATTACGCTAAAAATAGGGGCTGAATCCTAAGATTTCAGCCCCTATTGTGTAGATACTAATTGAAAATAAGAGAATTATAGTCTATCTTACGAATTTTGCATCTTTTAGATACTTCGCGCTTTGTTCTGCGGCTTTAAACATTTCTTCAGAGAAATCAAAGTTAAGTTTATGAACCCGTTTGAATAGACTGCCGGTTAAAAAAGAAAGTTTTTGCGACATGCAGGGCATGACATATAACCGGAGAAACGACCGTACAGAAAATGAAGTCCCCGAAATCTGCTTTGCAGGATCGGAGACTCGTATCGCGCGGGATAACCTTCTACGGGATATTAGCGTTTGTTATGCGTATGCTTGTGGAAATAGTCTTGCAGGGATTGGTAACGGTTCGGAATGGCCGCATTTTCATTGAAACCGTTCAGGCAATGAAGCAATGCTTTTTCGAGCGTGATGTACCGGCGGCTGAAAGTCTGTATGTTATCCAAGCAACAGGCTTCCAAAGCGTATTTGAACGGTGCAAGATTTTCAGGTTCTCTCCGAATCCGCACATACCACAGAAAGAACAACTGAAGCGTGAAGCTGTCGGATTCACCTGCTTTCATCAAATGTTCTTCATCGAGCAACCGCCGGACAAGCTCCGGGGTAAGCAGGCAATCATTTTTCCGGTAATACTTGCGTTTTGCCGTATTATAGGCTGCGAACTGTTCGATGTCCTGTGCCGTCAGCCCCGGATAGAACGCACGTACTTCTTTGCCTGTAACAGAGATTTTCTCTCCTCCGAACTCGTATTCATACGTCTTTTCATCGGAAATTTCTTCTTCTGTAAAGGTCTTGAACCCGTAACATTGCGTTACGATGAACGGTTCTTTTCCGAAATTCGCCAGAGATTCGAGGGCATGGAGGCTGTTGCAGGAGAAGAACATGTCGTTTCCAATACTTTCACCGCTTTCCAGCAGCCGGATTTTTACGTCTTCGGAATCGTTGGTGTACTTCCATACTATCCGACAGCTTGCATAATGGGGCTTCCTGCCGTTCGCCTCGACAAATCCGGCAAATCCGCTCTTGATGGCGGCCTTTGTCTTCTCTACATCCGTCAGGATGCTTTGTGCCTTACAGGTTTCGCACCGACCGAATTGCAAAGAATCGTCGGAAATTTCCGTTATCACTTTGGTGTTGGGGTTTACCGTGGCTTCGCATACTACCTGCGTACCGCCACATCGTGTACATATTATACTCATATCTTGTCAAGATTAAAAATTATATATCTTTCTATCCGCTATTTTGAACTTGTCGATAAGGTTCAGCCAACGGCTACAATTCCTTTTCAACTAAACAATTTATCAAGATTCTGCTTAAAGCGTAGCATTAGGCGACACTTCCCATCGCATTTACGAACCGACCCCATATAGGCGCATTGACCGCTTGTTTCATCAAACAAGAAACATGACTGCCGGAATGCCTCAAAAATTCTTGTCTTAACCTGTTCGTCCAGAACTTTCCCTTCCATAATTTGATTAACATTTGCGTGCATAATACATAAAGTTAAATTAAACCTCGTTTTTCTTTTCCCTCCCTTCGGAAGCCTTTCGGCTTTCCTTGCCGGGAGAGATTTTACATGCAAGCCAGACAGCGGGGAAAGGACGGAAAGGCAAGTAAACGGCCGGGGATTTCACGGAATACCCAACCCGACAGGCACGGCATGGCGGGGAACTGAAAGGACATCTCTGATTTGGGAAGGCTGCCGGGCAAATCCACGAGCCGTTAGCATGGCGGTGCTTGACGCCGGACGACTGCTGTACCTTTGCATGGGAAAATCCAACCGGAAGGAAGAATCGGAAACGAGATAAGGGAAAGTATGAGATATGATGGTGGAGTAAAAGGGGAAGCCCCGATGATATAAAGGGTACGGACGACGGTTATAAAAGAAAGCCGTCTCGTGAAAACAGCAAACAGAGAAGGTCTCTCGAACCATTGCAGTCCGAGAGGCTTATCATCTATTCTATAAAATGGTAATGGGCATTTTGACACTCGCCGTTTGTTTGTGTCCTTTGTAAAACTCCATAGATACTGGAATGCCTGCAACAACAGCCGTTATATATCAGGTTGCCGTCAAGCGTTATCCGTTGTAAAAGACAATCACATACTCCGTCACGGCTACGGTTGGCCGTAAAATGGAACACGATGCCGTTGCTGTACGACAACCATAGTGCTGTATAACTTATTTCAATCTTGGGCTGCTCCGAGTACAGAAGGGTATTGAAGTAACCCGTGGCCAGCATGACCTGTTCGGCGAAACGCACGGCTTCCTCCTTGTATTTTTTCATGGCAGATGCCACAGGGATTTCATCACGGTTATCCCCTGCAAACGATGCAGGCAGGACTCTGTTTCTGTAACACAGTTTGAATGTTCCGATTTCCTCCTGCACCACGGGCAGGTCGATAGCCTCGTATTCCTCTTTCGTGACCTTGACGAATTGCGTATGCTCTTGGTCGAGATAGAGGCGGAAAGCGGGTTTTACCCGCTCCCGCTTCTCTTCATATTCCGCCTGTTCCCGTGTACTCATACAATTATAGACGTGTCGGGAAGCTCTCCGCACCGCATTGACAAAAGTCTGACTTTTGCATACTCCGAAATGTCGGGCAAAGTCGGGCACTGTCCCGATGAAACCGTACTCTTTCCAATGATAGGTTTTCATGTCGTCCTGATTTTTATTCCACAACTTCGTACTCGGCCACACTGCAATAGGCTTGCTCGTTCTTCTCCCGCCATTGCTCCATGATGCGCTCCACATCTGTTTCGGAGGTTACGGGTTGCCCGAAGATTTCTTCCAACCACTCGAACATGGCTTCCCTATTGGTAAAGTATTCGCTATAATACTCATTTTCGGGAGTATATACCTCGACACGGAATTTGTCGGGAAAATACCTGCCTTCGCTGTCGTTGGTCTCGTAGATACCCATACCCGGCTCTTCGGTCTGGTAATAGTAGCAGAGCGACGGGAATTTCTCGCACACGAGGTCGAATGTCTCGTTGCATGGTCCCCATGCCGTTTCCGTCGTAAACTTCAGTGTTTCACCGTCCATTTCGAGGTTTGCCCAGTCTCCCCGACAACTTACCTCGTTCCAGTCTTTACCCAAAGCATCCACCAGACACCCCAGCCACGATGTCCCGAAACCGTTTTTCACGGACGGCTCTTTCCGTTCCTGCAAATTTTTCATCAACTCATAGAGGTTTTTAATTTCCTGTGCGTCGCCCTCTACCGCATACGCTGTACTTGCCCAGTTTGGCATAATCGCTAATTTTTATTGGTTCGTTAAACTTTTTCTTCCCTTTTGTCGGAAGCTGTTCCGGCTTCCTTGTCGGGATAGATTTTACATGCAGGCCAGACAGCGGGAAAATGAGGGAGAGGCAAGGAAACCGCCGGGGATTGAACGGAATACCCAACCCGACAGCGCAGCACGGCGGGGACAGGAAAGTCATCTTCGATTTGGGAAGGCTGCCGGGCAAATACACGAGCCGGTTAGCGGAGCGGTACTTGACGACCGAATGACGCTGTACCTTTGCATGGGAAAATCTCACCGGCAAGGGAGTACGGCAGGGAGCGATAAGAGAGAGAATGAATAAAAAGGAAAGGCGAGCGGGATATAATGGGTATGAAATATGGGCTTGAAAGGGAATTTTTCGGTATAACGAGGGGGCCGGATATGAAGGCCGGGAGACGGTCTTATCTCTGCCATAACCGAAAGGTCCAGCAAACAATGAATAGCGCAACGTCTTTGTAACAGTCAGAAACAGTAGCCATGCCGTCGTACTGATTTACGACAATGCCGATAAGATAAGGAAAAGCCGAAAAGAGGGGGGGGTGCCTTCTTTCCGGCTTTTCGTGAAAGTCCTATTATCCGGGCTTTCCGTTATTCTATACGGTCCAGCCTGCGGACTTTTCCTGAATCGTCCACAGACGAGCATAAAGCCCCTCGTGCCGCATCAGCTCGTCGTGCGTGCCCTGTTCCTTTACCCGTCCGTCTTCCAGAACGACGATCCGGTCCGCATTCATGATCGTCTTGAGTCTGTGGGCGATGACGATGACGGTGCGTCCCTTGATAAGTGTGTCGATGGCCTTCTGCACCTCCACCTCGTTTTCCGGGTCGAGCGATGCGGTCGCTTCGTCCAGCAGAATGATCGGCGCATCCTTCAGTATGGCACGGGCGATGGATATGCGCTGCTTCTCGCCGCCGGAGAGCGTGCAACCGCCTTCGCCCACCATCGTGTCGTATCCCTGCGGCAGGCGCATGATGAAATCGTGGCAGCAGGCTTTCTCGGCCGCCGCGATGATTTCCTCGTCCGTCGCACCGGGCTTTCCGAAACGGATATTGTCGCGTATCGTGTCCTGAAACAGATAGACGTCCTGGAACACCATCGAAATACGACTCATCAGACTTTCCGGTTCTATTTCCGTCATCGGAACGCCATCGAAAAGGACACGCCCCTGCTGCGGGTCGTAGAATCGGGCGCAAAGTTTCATCACCGTACTTTTCCCGCTCCCCGAAGGACCGACGAGGGCCGTCAGCGTGTCCCTCGGAAACGTGATGGAAACGTCCTGCAGCACCTTCTTGTCCTGATAGGCGAACGACACGTGCTCGAACCGTATGTCGCCGGTGGCTGGAGCCTGCCGTTCGCCTTCCATCTCCGGCTCGTTCATCAGCGTGAGAATACGCCCTCCGGCAATGGAGAAGTAGCGGAATTCCGCAAAGTTGGTCAATGCCGAAGTCAGCGGGTCGAACACGCGCGAGCCGACCACGAGGAACAATACGAACACGAGCAGCGAGAGTTCGCCTCCCAACAGCAGGTAGGTTCCGCACAGCACCATCAGGGTCAGCCCGGCCCGCACCAATGTAATGCACAGCAGCACGAAAGGACCCAGCAGGGCTTCCTGACGGATGCAGGCGCGGCGCAGTTCCGCAAAAGCGTCGCGCAGGCGGACAAAGCGGTCGCCCAGCAGGTTGTAGGCTTTCATCACCCGAATGCCCTGCAGGTATTCCTCCAAGCGGTTTCCGGCATTGATTTTGGCTTGTATCTGCTTGCCGCTCAACTTTTTCTGCACACTCGTGCTCATCCATAGGACAAGCAGGGCGACCGGCAGTGCGGCGAACATGGCAATGGCCATCCGCCAGTCGATCCACACCAGCGAGAGGAACGCCAGCACGGGCATGACGACGGCTCCCATCAATTGGGGCAAATGGTGGGAAATGCCCGTCTCGGCCATTGTGAAATCGGTAACGAGCATGGACGAAAGATCGCCGGGGTCGCGCCGGGAAAGAAATCCTAACGAGAGCTTCCGCAGGTGTTCCGCCAGTGCGATACGCCCCGATGCGCTCATTTCGTAGGCCCCTCTGAAATTGGCCCGGTAGGAGGCCCGCTCGGCCAGAGCATCGCCAGCATATAGACGGCCAATATGCCGAAAATGCTCCACAGCCTTGCCGTGTCGAGCGGTCGTCCACTGCCGTCGAATGCGGCGAAGATGATGCGCACCGCCTCGATGGAGAGGCAAAAAGGTATGATATTGACCAGATTGGCGAGCATGGTATAGCCCACGGGCTTGTAAAGACGCTCCGTATGGCCTATCGTAATATTTTTAATCGCATCCATATTCCACTCCTTTCATTTATGTGCGACGATATGCAACTCTTCTTTTTTCCGAATCACCCGAATGTCGGAAAAGCCGGCTTGGGACAGCAACCGTTTCAGCTCTTCGGCTCCGTACACCGTCATTCCCTTTATCCGCTCCGTCCACGCCTTTCCGAGTTCGGGGTCGCTCGCTTCCAGACTGATGAGAAAGCAGCCTCCTTTCCGGAGCACGCGGAAGACTTCGGCCAGCGCCTTGCCGACGGGCGACCAGAAATAGACGGTCTCGAAGGCCGTAACGGCATCGAACGCCCCGTCCCCGTAAGGCAGGGAGCAGACATCGCCCTGCCGAATGAAACAGCGTCGGTCCACTTCTCCCGCATTATGCCTGCGGGCGAAAGCGACGCTCTCCTCCGACAGATCCATGCCGTAAACCTTTCCCAGCGGACACAGTTTCAGCAGACGCTTCACGTTGGCGCCGCCTCCGCACCCGATGTCCAGCACATTCCACTCCGGCCGCCAGTCCACCTGTTTCATGCCGCGACGGGCCAGCGAAGCGTGAAAACAGTTCATTCCCCGCAAAATCATCCGTCCCCAGAATCCCTGCGGACAACTCGTATTCTGTAGAATATCGTTCAAGAAACTATTCTTTTTCATTATTTCTGTATTCATTTTTTGTTCAACTTCCAATGATAAGCGCTCGTGTAGGCATTCCACATGTTCTTGTATAGACCTTCGGTGACGGACAAGTCGTCGTGCCGCCCCTGCTGTACGATCCGTCCCTGCTGCAAGACCACGATGTTGTCCGCCGAGACGATGGACGACAGCCGGTGGGCGATAATAATCACGGTCTTGCCCTTTATCAGGGATTGAAGGGCCTGCTGCATCTTGTATTCGTTCTCCGGGTCGGCGAAGGCCGTGGCTTCGTCCAGCACCAGTATCGGCGCATTCTTCAGAATGGCGCGGGCCACGCATACCCGCTGCGCCTCGCCGCCCGACAGATACACGCCCTCGTCGCCTATCCTCGTCTCGTAGCCTTGCGGCAGCCGCTCGATGAACTCATGGCACTGGGCGGCTTTGGCCGCCGCCACGACCGTTTCTTTCGTGGCGGCGGGGGAACCGACGGCGATGTTCTCGTACAGCGTGTCGTAGAACAGGAAGGTCTCCTGAAATACGAATGAAACGGTATCCATCAACCGCGGCGTGGCGATGTTCCTGATGTTCACACCGCCGATGAGAATCTCGCCCTGTTCCACGTCCCAGAAACGGGGAATCAGGTTCGCGACGGTGGACTTGCCGCTTCCCGAAGGCCCCACGAGTGCCGTAATCCGGCCTTGCGGCGCCGTGAAGCAGACATCGCGCAGCGCCTCGGTACGTGTGCCCTGTTCCGTGTTTTCGTAGGAGAACGACACGTGGCGGAACTCCACCTCATACGACTGCGGCACTTCGGGGCGTTCCGGTTCGGGAACGGGCTTTTTCTCCAGAATGCGGTCGATCCGCGCCACGCCTTCGTCGATCTCCTTGGTGTTTCCGCCCAGAAACGTCAGTTTGTAGATGGGCGAAGCCACGCCCGGCCCCATGATGATGAAAAACAGCCATACGGCGGCCAACGCGAGCGACTGGGGATTTCCCTGTATCAGCAGGATACCCACGGGAAGAATGAACGTCACCATCGAGTTGAGCAGGACGGTGAACGCGATCATCCCGTTCTGGTAAGTGTCGCAGCATTTCAGAGCGAACGTCTTGTAAGCCTGTATCTCGGCGTTGAACTGCCGGAACGAGCGGACGCTCTGTCCGAATATCTTCACCACGGGCATTCCCCTGACGTACTGCACGGCGGAGGCGCTCATCTTTTCCTGTGCGTCATAGTAGATACGCATGAACTCCCGTGCCTTCTTCCCCATGAAGTTGGAGAATTGCAGGGCGAAGCTCAACAGCACCACGGCCAGACAGACCACTGTCAGCCATGTATCCAGCGAGAAAAAGATGACGAGCATCACCACGACTGTCGCCACTACGTTCACCAAGTCGGGAATCGTGTGGGCGATGAATCCCTCGATTTTCTCGATGTTCTGCTCCATCGTCTTCTTGATGGCTCCGGTAGAGGTGTTGTTGAGATAACCCAGCGACAGCTTGCCGATGTGTTCGGACAGCCGGACGCGCAAACCGTACAGAATGCGGAATGCAGCCACGTGCGAGGACATCAAGGCGGCGTACAACAGCACCAGTCCGCCGATAAGCCCGCAGAAGGCGATCCAGCCCCAATGAATCATGCCTGCACCATCCACTGAAGCCGGACTTGCACCGTGCGTCAGCAGCTCTTTCAACACCTCGTACACCGCCCAATAGGGTATGAGCATACACACGGCGCTGCCTGCCGACAGCAGGCCTGCCAGAAAGAGCAGCCCTTTCTTCTGCCCCGCTATCTCGAACAGGCGGGACAGACCTTCTTTCTTCTTTGTCTTATCCATTGTCTTTTCCGATTTTGCACACAGTCATTTCGATTCTATCTCGTATCCCAACATCGAGCTGAACTTGTAGCACAGCCGTGTCATCCGTCCCAGTATCTGCCCGAAGAAGAAACCCCAGCGCGGACGGAAGAACTTCATGTAGTTGGCCTGTTCCAGAAGGCGCAGGCGGGGTTCCCATTGTTCTACCAGATGCCCGTCGCTCAGACCGGAGCGGATTTGCGCCTCGTGTTCACGGAGCGAATCGGGCTTCACCCCGTGGCGGCTCATCATCGTGCCGCAGACGTCGAACCACAGCTCGCCGCCCCCGAAACGCTCCGCCACACGGTGCAGGAATGTCTTCACCTGCTCTTCGTAGAAATACATCAGCACGCCTTCGACCACGAAGATGAAATGCGCGTCGGTATGCCGCCTGCGCAGGTCGTCCAGCCAGTCGGTTTCCAGCAGGGAGGCCGCGATATAGGGATTGCCCGGCTGCTCCGGAATCAGCTTGCGGCGTAGCGCAATGACTTCCGGCAGGTCCATGTCGTAGAATACGGCCTTTCCGCCGCCGATACGCTGGAACCGGGTATCCAGACCGCACCCCACATTCACCACCACCGCATCGGCGTGCTTCCCGATGAAGCGGCGCACGGCACGGTCGAAAAACCACCCGCGCACGACACAGCCGACTTCGCTCAACTTCGCCCCGTCGAAACGGGAGTAGTCGTATTCCAGACTGTCCACCAGACTCTCCGCAACCTCGTCGTTCAGGATAGGATTCTTATGGCGGCTCTCTTTCGCCCTGTAATAGAGCGGAATGAGCAATGTCTCGGCGACAATGCTCTCGAATTTATGTTTCTGTTTCATTTGTTATGTTGTTTATTAATGAACGATATTCAGATTTGTTCACGAATAAAAAAAGAGGAAACCTCCGTGAAGATTTCCTCTTTTCCCGCTGCCCCGTTACGGCAGCTTGTCCGTATGTATATTTTCTATCCGTCATACCTTGATAATGGCCCTCCAACCTTGAATTTCAAACAGGATATAGTCGTGCAGAATGGATTCCATTTCCTGCCTGGGCACCGCGTGCATCAACAGTTCCTCGAACAGCGTGAACATCCACACCGTATGCAGATGAATGATGAAGTCAGACACGCCCGTATTTATATTCGGATACTTTTTCTTCATGGCGGCGAACCATGCCTTGACCAGCCCGGTCGAGCGGTCGGTGTAGCTTTCGCGAAAATGTTCCAACGAAGAGCCTTGGGCGCGGAACAGCAGGATTTCCAGCAGGCTGCGGTGCGTTTCGATAAGCGAAACGTATTCGTCGATGCAGGCTTTCAGGTATTTTTCGGACCGCATCGCCATCACATCCTCGCCGCGTATTCCGTGATGCTCCTGCAACATGGCTTCCATTGCGTGCAGGACGGGACGAACCACTTCACAGAACAATTCGTCCTTGTTCCGGAAATAATTGTATATGTTTCCCACACCGACACCGACGGTCCCGGCAATTTCGCGCATGGAGGTCTTGGAATACCCCTGCTGCCCGAATCGCTGTCCGGCGACTGCCAATATACGGCCGCGTATGTCTTCTTTGAGCACCTGCATAAATAATGAACGATGTTTCCGTTTATATTTTTGCAAAAGTACGGGGTTTGAATCGACTGGACAATACCTATTTGTGGTGATTTTACATGCTTGAAATAAGGGAAAGGCAGACATCGCCGGAAGTAGCGGCTTTACCGGGATTCGTCTCGGCGATGTGTCTATACAAACATGAACTTTCCAGTCGTAAAAAACTCTTCCAAAAGGATATAATTCAACGGATTGCAACTATCTTTGCGACTGAAACCCAAAGAAACATCAATAGAATGGCAAAGATTACAGTAAAAGACACGAGTGTCACGATTATATCAGTCAATGAGAATGACTATATCAGCCTGACAGACATAGCCAAATACAAAAGCGATGACCCGACTGCGGTTATCGGGAACTGGTTGCGTAACCGGAACACTATAGAATACCTCGGTATTTGGGAGAGTTTGTATAACCCCGATTTTAAACCCCTCGAATTCGAGGGGTTTAAAAAGGAAGCCGGGCTGAACGCCTTTACTTTGTCGCCGACCAAATGGATAAGCACGACAAACGCAATAGGCATACTCTCCAAATCGGGGCGCTACGGCGGTACTTACGCCCACAAGGATATAGCTTTTAAGTTTGCAAGTTGGATTTCCGTTGAATTTGAACTGTATATAATAAAGGAGTTCCAACGACTGAAAACCGAGGAACAAAAGTTGCTCGGTTGGTCTGCCAAACGGGAACTGTCGAAAATCAATTACCGCATACACACCGACGCTATCAAGCAGAACCTTATCCCGGCAGAGGTGACAGCCAAACAAGCCAGTATCATCTATGCTGATGAAGCCGATATGCTGAATGTGGCGATGTTCGGCATGACCGCCAAGATGTGGCGTGAGCAACACCCCGAACTGAAAGGGAATATCCGGGACTATGCCTCTATTAACGAATTGATTTGCCTTTCAAATATGGAAAACCTCAATGCGGTATTCATAGACCAAGGTATTCCGCAGGGGGAACGGCTTATCAAGCTCAATCAGATAGCCATTCATCAAATGGGAATATTGGAAAATGGCGGCAGCGAACGCAAGTTATTAAAGTAGATGAGTCTCTATCAGAATTTGTGCCGAGGCTAAAAAGTACATCGGGAACTATGCCGGGTGCGTGACGAACAAAAGACTTTCGGGAAAATTATATGTAACTACAGAACTATGAATATCATAACTTTGGATAAAAAAGATGTAATCCAATTTTGGAAATTAAGACTTTGTTTATTGCGAGAATTAGGAGAAATTTCTACTAAAACAAATTTGATTGATTTAGAAAATTCGACAAAAGAATATTTCCTCTCAAATATAAATAAAAGCCTTATATGCTACGGAGTAATCGACAACGACGAGATAATATCCATTGCATCCTTATGTTTGTTTAACCGTATTCCATACCAAGAGAATTTAAAAGGAAAAGAAGGTTATATTTTGAATGTATATACTTATCCTGAATTTAGAAAACAGAGGTTAGCCGGGACATTATTACAGGAAATTATTAAGTATGCTCGTGAGCAAGGCATTAAAAGAGTATGGCTAAATAGTAGCAAATACGGAAAAGACTTATACTCCATATATGGGTTTATCGAGAAAGATAATGAAATGGAATTAATGTTATAAGCCTCCGGAGGGGTTAGAATACAAGGAAAAGGCACATCGGGAACAGTGTCGGATACATGACAAACAAAAACTTTCGGAAAAAATACACGTGAATACAGAGTTATAAAAAATAAATCTTTAAGATGACAATTAAAACCAATGAGTCTATTTTTTATCCCTTCCAGAAATAACCGAATTATCTGTTCCTCCCAAAACGATATTGCTGGAAGAAGGCAGGATAGCGGACAAGTTGTTCTTGATCCGGAAAGGTTGCCTGCGCCTGTTTTTCAACAACGAAGGGTAAGACATCGCTTTCCAGTTCTTTTTCGAGGGGGATTTCGTCGCATCGTTCGACAGCCTGTATAAACGGACACCGAGCCTTTTTTCCTTGGAGAGCATAGAGCCGGCTGAACTGTCGGTAATGAAGCGGGAAGATTTTTTCAGCAACCTCGGACAGAAGCCCGTGTCACGACAGATATACGAGGAAAAAATCATCGAACGCTTCCATGTCTATCAGCGGCTCTTCCTTACCCGCATAAAGCCCCCCCAACAACGGTATGAAGAACTGCTGAAAGAATACCCCTCTATCATACAGCGGGTTCCCCAGCATTATATTGCCTCCTATTTGGGAATTACAGCCGTTTCCCTGTCGAGGATTAGAAACAGGCGATAGAGTTCATTTCTTTACATTTGTTATCGTCCGGTTCCAGTCGAAGATGCGAACTTTGCCGCATCTATTAAAACCGAAAGACAGATGAAAAAGATTTTTATAATAGACTGGAGTCTGATTCCCGCGTTTGTCCTGTCCGCATACTCCGGAATCGAATTGCATGTGGCTAATTACGTTTGTGGTGATTTTACATGCTTGAAATAAGGGAAAGGCAGACATCGCCGGAAGTAGCGGCTTTACCGGGATTCGTCTCGGCGATGTGTCTATACAAACATGAACTTTCCAGTCGTAAAAAGCTCTTCCAAAAGGATATAATTCAACGGATTGTAACTATCTTTGCGACTGAAACCCCAAGAAACATCAACAGAATGGCAAAAATTAAAGTTCAGAACACAGAGATAACTATCATCAACCACGATGATAAGGATTATATATCATTAACGGATATGGTGCGTAACATAGAGAATGGACTGGCTCTTATCGAAAAATGGTTACGCAACAAAAATACGATAGAGTTCCTTGGGATATGGGAAGAAATGTACAATCCGGATTTTAATTCCCCCGAATTCGAGGGAATTAAAAATGAAGCCGGACTGAACCGGTTTATTCTGTCAGTGAAGCAATGGACTGAAAAGACCAATTCGAGAGGGCTTATTGCAAAAGCCGGACGCTATGGCGGTACTTATGCCCATAAGGACATTGCGTTTGAATTTGCCTCTTGGGTTTCTCCCCAATTCAAACTCTATCTGTTGAAAGAGTTCCAACGTCTGAAAGAACAGGAACAAACCCAAATAGGCTGGTCTGCCAAACGGGAACTGTCGAAAATCAACTACCGCATACATACCGACGCCATCAAGCAGAACCTTATCCCGGCAGAGGTAACAGCCAAACAAGCCAGTATCATCTATGCTGATGAAGCCGATATGCTGAATGTGGCGATGTTCGGCATGACCGCCAAGATGTGGCGTGAGCAACACCCCGAACTGAAAGGGAATATCCGGGACTATGCCTCTATTAACGAATTGATTTGCCTTTCAAATATGGAAAACCTCAATGCGGTATTCATAGACCAAGGTATTCCGCAGGGGGAACGGCTTATCAAGCTCAATCAGATAGCCATTCATCAAATGGGAATATTGGAAAATGGCGGCAGCGAACGCAATCTATTGAAATAAACACTGAATTGTAAGCAAAACTCAAAAATGAAAATTAAAAGCATATATATGTATGAAATAATAATGTTGATTTCCAGCATTATTACTTGTTGCTTGTTTTACATTGTACTGAAAACTTGCTTAGGTATTATGTTGGAAAATCCACTCAAAGTAGTCCCCTTAATTCACAGTAATTTGACCCCTGTTAAATTTTCCCATTCTCCCTTCTGTTTATTCTTGTTTTCTTCGTATTCTTCCTGTCCGTTATGCCGGGTTCTACATTAAATTTCGTTTACAAATATATCATTTATTTTTTACTTTTACATTTCCGCAGCGACTCCCCGAAGAGTTCAATGCGTATGGCCTGATGCACAATTCTGTCCAGAACGGCATCGGCAATCGTCTTTTCTCCAATAACGTCATACCAGTCTTTTACCGGTACCTGTGATGTTATGATGGTAGATTTTTTACCATGCCTGTCCTCTATGATATCCATCAGATTCATCCGCCCCTGGGAATCGAAAGGTTGTATACCAAAATCATCCAGTATAAGCATATCCAACCTTTCGATTTTCTTGAGTTCTTGCAGGATTGTACCTTTTGCCTTGGCAACCTTAAGCATCCCCATAAGTCTGGATGTATTGGCATATAACACTTTATATCCTTTTTGGCAAGCCTGGAAGCCAAAAGCTGTTGCCAGATAACTTTTACCTGTTCCGGCGCTTCCGGTAATAAACAGGTCTTTGCGCTCTCTGACAAAAGTCAGGTCGGCCAAACGCAGGGTAAGGTTCTTGTCCAGCCCCCTTTCCACCGAGAAGTCTATTTCTTCAATGGTGGCCTTGTATCTGAAGGAGGCCTGACGGATAGCCCTCTCTACCGCACGGTTTCTGCGGTCATCCCATTCACTTGAAACCAGCCATGAGACGAAGTGGTCGGTAGTCATACTCTCTGTCCGATGTGTTTCCAAACTTGTTTTAAAGGCATAATACATACCTTTAAGGTTCATTCCTAACATCTTTTCCAATGTATCCTGATTCATTTCCATATTGCATCTGGTTGGTTTATTGCAAATATTCTTTTCCTCTGATATTCTCATGGGAAGGCATCTCCGTTTCTTGCCCGGCACTGTCTTCCAACGGGAACTCATCCTGCCGGTTGTTAAGGATGCGCTCAATGATGGGGTAATTGTACAGACCGTAACTTGTAGCCCAACGACAGGCATTGGTCAGTCGGGTGTTGCCGACCCTGCGTGCGAAGCTAAGAATGCCCTGGCACGATTTATAGGCTTGCTCCGGATGTTTTTTCTCTTCCATCACCCGACGGATATATGCCTCCACGTCCGGATGGATAGCTGCCGCCTCATGTATAAATTTGTCCGGGTTCCATTCCGTGATATAGCGATGGTGTGAAGCCAGATGCTCTTCCAGGGTCGTGTACCGGCAACGGGCCCTGTTGCGGGTATGGGTGGCAATCAGCTCGTAGCCGTAATAGATGCATACCTGGCGTGAGGTATATGACAGGATGACTTTCTTGCCTATATAGCGGCAAGGCACGCTGTAGTAATGGGCATCTTCCCCCAGGCGGACATGGCCGTTTTTCATCACGGTAGCCCTGTAACGATGCCTGAGTTCAAAGCGGATGGGATTTAGTTTGCGCAGGGAATCACGTTCTATCTCCTCGAACTGTTCCCGCCGACTGTATTTGCGGCCTGTGAGCGGAGTGTTGTTATGGAGTTCCAATGCCACGCGGATAGCCGCGTTCAGTGAATCCAGGTCATAAAACTCGCGTTCCTGTATCTTGGGATAGATACTGCGGTAAATCAGTTTAACGGCACCTTCCACCAGCGCCTTGTCACGTGGCTTGTAAGCCCTGGCGGGGATTACGGTACAGCCGTAATGTTCGGCAAAAGCGGCAAAGTCTTCATTCAGGATAGCCTCGTATTTACTGCTCTTGGTAACGGCAGACTTGAGATTATCCGGGATGATGGCGGAGGGAACTCCCTGGTAGTATAACAGGGCGTTTTCCGAAGCACGGATCAAGTCCTCTTTTTTCTGGCTCATGACAGCTTCCACATAGGTTAACTGGCTGCAAGGAAGAATCGCGACAAAAAACTCCACAGGAATGATTTCTCCCGTATCAAGGTCGATGATGGAAAGTTTGTCGCCGGCGAAGTCTATGAACATTTTATCACCGGCTTTATGCTCAAGATGCATGATGGGACGGCTGCAGGCTATATATTGCTGAATCAGAATATAGAAGCGGGTGCGTCCGTAGCCATCCGGATGGGAAGAAAGGTACTCGCGATGCAATGCCTCGCGGGTAACACCTTTCTTCTTAAGCCGCTTGCAATACTCGGGTAACAACGACTTTAGTTCTCCCAGCCGTTCACTTTCCGTCTTTACTCTGCTCTTTTCGTGGAATAACTTTGAGAGTTCCTGGTCCGGCAGGGACAACATCTGCTCATAATCCAAACCGCTACGTTGAAATACTTGCAAGTATTTCTTGACCGTGTTGCGAGAGACGCTTAACATACTGCTGATACTTTTGGTCCCATGACCCTGGGAGTAACAGCGTAACACTTGACGAATCTTTTCCATTCCTAATTGTTTATTGGGCATAAATGACTTTTATTTGTTTTTAACAAACAAAATAGAATTATAGACCGGATAAACAAAAATCAAACTCACTTTTGGGGGATCATTTTAAAGTGAATTTAAGGGATCACTTTCGAGTGAATTTAGGGGATCACTTTAAAGTGGACGGAAGGGGGCAAATATGAGTGAATTTTCCATATATGTCTGTTTTACTGTAATTTTGCGGTATAATTTAAAATTGAGAACGCAATGAAGAAAAGATTGATTGGAAATCTCGAAGTTTCCGAAATAGGAATGGGCTGCATGGGATTCTCCCACGGCTATGGCAAAGTACCCGAAGAGGGGTACGCTCTCGACGCAATACGGAAAGCGTATGAAACGGGCTGCACGTTCTTCGATACGGCAGAGGTGTATGGCGATGTCATGTTCTATCCGGGGCATAACGAGCAGTTGGTAGGAAAAGCAATCTCCGGTTTCCGCAAAGATGTCGTGCTGGCTACCAAACTGTTCATCTACTCCGAAGAGCTGTGCGGCGGGAAAAGCGTCTGCGAAGCAGTACGCACGCATTTGGAGAAATCACTGGCCAACCTGAATACGGACTATATCGACCTTTATTACCTGCATCGCATCAACGCGGAGATTCCCCTTGAAGAGGTGGCCGAAGCCATGGGAGGGCTCATCAAGAAAGGAGTTATCCGTGCGTGGGGACTGTCACAGGTAGGTGTCGAGACATTGGCCAAGGCACATGCCATCACGCCTGTCGCCGCCGTGCAGAATCTCTATTCCATGTTGGAGCGCGACTGTGAAAAGGAGATATTCCCTTATTGCATGGAACACGGTATCGGCGTCGTGCCGTTCTCCCCAATAGCCAGCGGGTTTCTTTCGGGAAAGATCCATGCCGACACGCAGTTTGAAGCCGTGGACGATGTACGGAATTTCGTTCCCCAGCTGAAAAAAGAGAATATCGAAGCAAACCTGCCCATATTGGACATCCTCCATGAATATGCAGACAAGAAAGGCGCCACGCCCGCCCAGATTTCACTGGCATGGATGCTCCACAAATATCCCAATGTCGTGCCTATTCCCGGCTCGAAGAATCAAGAGCGCATCCTTGAAAACCTCGGCGCGGCAAATGTGGAACTGACCGACGAGGAGTTCCGAATGCTGGAGGCGGCCTTGAACGCCTGTCCGGTGCACGGCCATCGCGGACATGTGGAGACCGTACAAGGTGATTTCGGGAGCAACTGGAAAAAGAAAGAGGATTGAAAGGAGATACGGACTATGAAAGAAGTAAGACTGAACAACGGGGTGATGATGCCGGCCATCGGTTTCGGCGTGTTTCAAATCCCCGAAAACGAAACGGAACGTGCTGTAAGCGACGCCCTCGAAACGGGCTACCGCCTGATAGACACGGCGGCTGCTTATTTCAATGAAGAACAGGTAGGCAATGCCATCCGCCACAGCGGACTGAAGCGAGAGGACTTGTTCGTTACCACCAAACTGTGGGTACAAGACTACGAATACGATAATGCCCTCCGGGCTTTTGACCTCTCGATGAAAAAACTCGGACTGGACTATCTTGACCTTTATCTGCTGCACAAGCCCTACGGTAACTATTACGCTGCTTGGAGAGCCTGCGAGCGGCTATACAAGGAGGGGCGTATCCGCGCCATCGGAGTAACCAGTTTCTCCAATGAACGCCTGCAAGACCTTTTCCTGCACAATGAGGTGAAGCCTGCCGTCAATCAAATAGAAACGCATCCGTTTTTCCAGCAGCAGGCTGCCAATGCGTTCTTGCAGAAAGAGGCCATCCAGCATGAGGCGTGGGCACCGTTTGCCGAAGGCAAGAACGATATTTTCAACCATCCGGTACTGAAAGAAATCGCACGGAAGCATGGCAAAAGCACGGGGCAGGTCATCTTGCGCTGGCTCAACCAGCGTAACGTGGTCGTTATCCCCAAGAGCGTGCGGAAAGAACGAATGGCGGAAAACCTCGATATTTTCGATTTTACCCTGACCGGAGAAGAGTTGCAGTCCATCGCCGCACTGGATACAGGTCGCAGCCCCATCTATGACGATATGGATTTGCCAACCGTTAAAAGCATAGGAACCCATAAAATACATGACTGACATGAAAACAATCACATTGAACAACGGTATCGAAATGCCAACATTGGGCTACGGAGTATTCCAAGTAAGCCCGAAAGAGTGCGAACGTTGCGTAACAGACGCCATACACACCGGCTACCGCCTGATAGACACGGCGCAGGCTTATTACAACGAGGAAGGCGTGGGCAACGCCATTGTCCGCCTCGGCGTGCCACGCGAGGAACTGTTTATCACCACCAAGGTGTGGATTTCCAATGCAGGTGAAGAGAAAGCGGCACGCAGCATAGACGAGTCGTTGCGCAAACTCCGTACTGACTATATAGACCTGCTGCTTGTTCACCAGCCTTTCGGCGATTATTACGGAACGTACAGGGCCATGCAAAAAGCCTATCAGGAAGGTAAAGTACGTGCTATCGGGTTGAGTAATTTCTACGGAGCCCGCTTCGTGGACTTGGCCGAGAACATGGAAGTGAAACCGGCTGTCCTGCAAGTGGAAGCGCACGTGTTTGCCCAACAGACTGCCATGCGGGAAACGATTGCGCCTTACGGTACACGTCTCATGGCATGGGGACCGCTCGCCCAAGGTGCGGACAATCTTTTCAAGGATGAAACCTTACGGGGTATCGGGGCTAAATACGGTAAGAGTAATGCACAAATTGCTCTGAAATTTTTAACGGACGAAGGTATCATCGCCATACCGAAGAGTGTGCACAAAGAACGAATGAAAGAGAATTTCGAAATTTTCGATTTCGAATTAACGGAAGAAGACAGAAAGGCAATCCACCGTCTGGACACCGGCAAGTTGAAAGTGGACCACAACGACCCTGTACTGGCAAAGTTCCTTTTGGATTACGACAAGAATTTCAATCCGGACAACTGATATGGCCTGCTTAAAGAATCCGGGATACGGCACATAACAAAGCAAGAGAGTACCGATGATAAATATCGGTACTCTCTTGCTTTCTATCTGTTTACGGACGAACCTTTGTTTTTTTCACATTTGCCGAAGAACAATTCCACCTTTGTATGTCGGTTGGCTTCCGTGGGGGCATAATCGGAAATACCGCCTTCGCCGGTCTTGGTCATCCTGTCGGGCGACAAACCCCGCTTGTTCAGCTCCGAGGCGATATAGTCGGCTCTCGAAGCACTCAAGGCATTGTTGATACCGACTGTTCCGGTCGCACTATCGGCCGCTCCCGTGACTTTAACTTTCAGACCGTATTTCTTTGCCACCCGTGCCAGTTCGTCGAGATTGACCAACTGGGAAGGGTCTGTCAGGTGCGACGTGCCGAGTTCGAAGAAAAAGAAGATGGGAGCACCGATACATTCCCGTCCGGACTGCATCAGCACGGCGTAGTCTGCCAAGGTGCTGTCGGGAAGATTCTTGAACTGTCCTGTTCCGAGGTCAAACACGCTGTCCTGCCTATGCTGCAGGCTGTCTGTCCGGCCATTCCCATTCGGGGCTTGTCCTTCCAATGGTGATTTTCCGTTCCAATGCTTGTTCTTCAACCTTGCCCGCAGGGAGTTCAGCCCGCTGTAATTGTTCCTCGGATAACCTTTGCGCCCGATAGCATCGTCATCATCGAAGAGATGGCTGTACGTGTCGAGCAATCCTTCGATTTCCAGTATCTTCTTCAGCTCGGCCAGCGTCCGGCTATCCTTGTCATGCTGTCCCGCGTAGCGGCTATTCTGTTCCGACAGTACATTGATATAATCGACGAGCTGCCGGTCGCGGCGGATATAGGGGCTTGGGTCTATGGCCCGTTTCCAGCCGACCTTGCCGATATGGAAAGAGAATCCGGCAGTGAATGAAAGCATGTGGTCGCCTAACCGATTCGCCTTGCCATACCCGTCGAAGTTTTGGAAGGTGGTCGTACCGGAGAGTTCCATGAGGGCGCTTACCCTTTTGGAAATGCGATACTGCCCTTGTATGCCGTAGGAGATTGCAAACGGGTTATGCCCGTTGGTCGCATGGTGCAGCAGTCCGATACCCGCAAAGGGTGCCAGATGCCAGCGCACCAGTTTCTGCCGGACATAGCTGCCGCCAAGCACATTCCACAGCAGATCCGCATGGAGATAATGGTACTCCTGCACGGCCAGCGTGCCGTCCTTGAACTGCAACCCGTTGTAATTTATGCGTGCACCTACCCACGGGGTAAACCACTTGCCGAAGGCAAGGCTGTACGAGGGTTTCAACCTCCCGAACAGGTCTTCGCAACCGAGCGGCGTGCCGAGAAAGGCTGTCGCACCTCCGGCGATACTGACAAACCAATTGCCGTTTCCCCGTGCCGGAACGACCACTCCGTCAAGGTATGAGGGCTGTAACGGCTGCAGCAGTTCTGTGTCATCGTAACGGTACGTGCGGTGTACAGTATCCCTTTCCGCGGGTTGTACATCCGCACGGGCTTGCAGCGAACAAAGCGCCGCAATAATGAAAATGATATTTTTCGTCATATTCTTATATCCTTAATTTGTTGTTTATCCGATTCTTTATTATAAATCTTGCCATTCAACGCTTGGGCTTCTTGCCGATGGAAGGGCGCATCATGCGGCTCGCCATCCTCATGCAGCGAAGCGCCCATGCCCGGTTGTCCTCGTCTTCATCACGTCCCCATTTGAGGTCGCTTCCGCCACCTCCTCCGCCACGTGTTTCGGCAAACGTGGTGGCATCATCGACCATACCGAGAAAGAGCATCGTGGCGCAGCGCATGACTTCCGCTCCCCGTTCCGCCACGGAACGCACGAGCGTGTCGTCGAAAAGTTGCCGTTCGGAAGGCTTCATCCGTGCCGACAGTTCCCTCCACTCATTGACTATATTTTCCAGCATGGCGTCCTTGAGCAGGCTGTCCACTTTGGAGTGGACATCACGGGAGTATTCGTAGGCTTCCTCCTTGAGCTGTTCCGTGCGTTCCTCAATGGTATCCATGTTTGCCTTGAGGTCGGAAAGCTGTCGGTCGGCGGTCTGCAGCTTCTCCTGTTTGTCTGCCAGTTTCCCTTGGATAGCGGCCAGTTCTTTTTCAAGTTTTTCTTTCTCGGCAGATAGGGTCAAAGCATCACCTTTCCGGGTATCCATATCATTTTCGAGTGCCGACAGTTGAGCCTCTTTTTCGCTCTTCTCCCTTTTCAAGTTTTCCACCATCGAGGTCAAGCCTTTGACTCTGCGCTCTGCCAGCCGAATGTCCGAATGGAGGGCGGACAGGACTTCCTGATGCCGGCCAATCTGTTGCTCAATGGTGGTACATTCTTCCGAGAGCATACGGCGGTATTCTTCCGTCGTCCTGTGCCGTGCGCCGGTCTCGGCGACGCTCCGGCCTCTCTCCATTCCCCACTTCGTGTTGACCTCGGCGAAAAAGTCCGTATGGAGCTGTTTCATCCTCGCGCTATATTCGAACTTGTCCTTTCCGGCGAATATCTCCTTGTACGCAAACCTCCCGTCCTTGATTGGCAGAAGCGTGCAATGCACGTGCGGGTTCAATTCGTCGAGGTGTACAATGAAGGCGGCTATATTCTGCTCGCCGTATCTGCCGCAAACGAATGCATAGACATCCTTCGCCCAACGTTCGATGTCGCTCTTCCTTTTGATGCGGGTATTGTCCGCACCTTTTTCAAAATCCACCTTCTGCGTGCCGAAAGCGAGTTCGTGCATCCGCTCCCGCGAACCGCCGAAAATGATGTTTACCACCGTGCGGTATTTCGGTTCAACCAGTCCCTCGTTGGGGTCTTTGATCCCGCGACGACCCAATATGTCCGCTATCCGTTCCGGGATATTGCGGCTCGTGTCGATGGGGCGAACCTTGCCTCCGGGCACAATCTCGAAGTTCAGATGTTTGCGGGTGGGGTCGTAGTTGCCCTTGCTCATGGCGTACTTCTCCGCCTCTTCGCTGCGATTACGCAGATGTTCGTTGCCTTGGGCGGCGGTGATCCCTTTCGACACCTGAACGTCGAGAACCTGTTTTGCATTTGCCATACTGTTTCCGTGTTGTTTCGGACAATTCTCCGTGTCCCAGCTTGCTGCTTGCATGGACACTTCTCCCTGCGACGTCAGTCAGCAGGGGTATTAGGCTCCCCCTTCCCTTTGTTCAGTGGCAGACGGGCAAGCCCGGATGCCTGCTATAACTGGAAGGATATTTGAACCTGAACCGGGGAGAATTGCCCGTGGTTATACAATCTCTGTCCGCGAATCCCCGTTCAGTTTTCCTCCTGCGCCTTCGCCAGAAGCGATAAAAAGGGTTTGCGAAGCGATTCAAGGCGTTCCGTCTCTTCGTCCGTACCGAAGCCTGTCCCGTCCGGTTTTCCGTCGATAACAAGCTCTGCAAGCTCTTTCGAGGCCTCGATGAACGCCGCCCATTCCCCGCCGAGGTCGAGCCGGAAGAACTGCACGAGCGGCAAGCCGTCGTCGAACCTCGATTTACGCAGAACCCGCCAGAGGGCGGCATGGGCAATACATTCCAAGACGGTCTCACACAGTCGTTCTTCCGACCGGACGGTCTGTGCCGATGCCGTGCCGGAATGACTGTCCGGACAGATACGACTGTCCCGTCCGGCTATATCCGTCAAGGTCTGGCGCATGATTTGTCCACATGACTTGCCCACATCGAAAGAGGTTGCTTTGCCGATTATCCAGTCGTACAATGCTTCCTGTATCCTTGTGGCAAAGTCCGCTTCTTCCTGTCCGCTGTCCGGCATGGCAGGCGTGCCGGTCCGCAGGGGCATGGTAATGACGACGCTTTTTGCCAGCCGGATGCGTTCCAACTGTCCGAGCGCTTCGAGCGTGTCCAGAAACGAGCGGACAGTAGCCCGATGCCAATGCCACTCCGATGCAAGGTCGGAAACGGTTACATGGCACTGGCAGGGAGAGAGGTCGTAGTCCTGCCTTCTTAAAAACGGGGAGACGAAACCTGCCAGCGATTTATCCAACAAATCGCAGTAGGCTTCCGTCCTCGTTTTCCGCTCGCCGACTTTTTCTTTCAAGTAGTCGAACACTTCCACGTTCGCCAGTATGGCGGCGGGCGCTTCATTTCTATTTCTCATTTTCATTCTGTTTTTGATGATTCATAATGTGCGGATAGTTTCAGGTTGCCATTATCCGCATTATCGTGGCAGCCTCGCGTGATGATACTATGATAACTGTCGGCTAATGCTCCGGGACATTCCAGCCATTCGAGGAATTTGCGTATGTCTGTCTTTTCGGACATGACCCTTGCCGACGGGTAGAACAGGGCAGCCAAAAGAACAAAGGCGATGGTTACGGCCATCGTGTACAGATGCGGCACGAAGCCGATGACCAATGCCAAGAGCGCAAACCAGACGAAACGTTTCGGCCGGTCGAGCAAACCGCGCATCCATCGGTCCGCCCGTCGGAAAGAGGCCCATGCGGCACACACGATGGTAGATGGCACGATACCGAACTCGCCGGGGTGTCCACTCGTATAGACATAATGAAAGAGGAGCAGTACGATAAGCAGCACATGGGCGTACAGCCTGCGGGCCTTTTCGCTCCACACCATTTTATCGTAGAATCTTGCCATGAAGCAACGCCTGCTTCTGTACAACAGTGCCGGAAGGACGACAGGCATTGCAAGAAATACAAATTGTAATATAATCCAGGTCATAACAGGTAATAGGGTTTTGAAGGTATATGAACGGGCCGTACCACGAGTTCCAATCGGACAATCCCGTGGGTGGCCAAGCGGATAATGTTCTCGGTGTCTTCGGCTGTCAGGGACGACGCGCCTTTCTTCATCCGGGATTTGAATGTGCCGTTCTGCTTACGATATGTAGCCAGTGCCGTGTCCAGATCATGCTCCGGAATCGTCCACGTCATGCCCTTTTCGTATGGTTCATGCGGTTTGTAGGCCCGCAGTACCAGCGTGCGGGTCACAAGGAAGTCGGTCCGGGTGTTTCTCGGAATGACGTGTTCCTTGTAGAAGTTGTCATCGGCCACTTCTATCCACGTGCGGTACGTGTCGATGCAGAAAACCATCTGGCGATATATCGTGTTTCGCATAGGGCCTGTTTTACATGAAATCCAACAACACGTCTTCCTGATTCTTTTTGTACTTGAAGCTGCCGTTCCCGGCGTGGAGTTTCAGGTCGAGACACAGGTCGCCGTACATCAGTTCCAGCGAATCGTAAATGGTCGCGATGATACGGTTTACCTTGCCGTCCGCGTCTGTCCGGGCGTTCATCTTGAACATCTGCCCGAAAGCGGGATTGGAGTAGGCACAGGTGCTATGACCGGATTTCTCCAGTCCGACCGGCACATGGTGGTAGAGTGTAATCAGCTCCATGTCGTCCTCGAATATGTCCATGACCTCCTCCAGATCATAGGGGTCCCGCAGCGGGAATGTGAGCAGAACATAGTCACCGTAGAACTGCGGCTCCTCCATCGTTGCCACATTGAGAAGCTGCGGCATTTGCAGGGGTACGAACGACATGAAGTCATCCAGAAAGTGTCGTAACATAATCATATATCGTTTATTTTGTGAATAGGCTTTTACAACGAGGCGATGAATATCTCCATGAGCATACCGGGCAGTTCGTCCAGCCGGTCGCCCTCCGACGGCAGGATTCTGCGCAGCTTCTCGAATGCGGCGGGCGTTTCTGCGGCCATCCTGTAAAGGGTTTCCTTATCTTCCGGGGACAATAGCGTCATACAGAGGCCGTCCAAGGAAGCGTAGGGCTGTAGAATCATCCAGACATAGGCTTGTGCCTGTTCGGGCGTTACGACCTTCCCACGGCGTATGTTGTCAAGACAGGCACGCACGTTCTGGATCAGCCGACGGTCGGTACGTAAGGCCATGTATATCGTGGCGTCCTTGTAAGTGATTTCTTTGCGTCCGGCAGCGAAAAACACTTCGGAACAGCACTTCTCCGTGTCACGGGTGATGTCGGCCATATTCGCTTCGCCAAGCTCGTGCAACCCGGACAGGAAAGCCCGAAAAGCGGCATCCTCCCTTTCGATGAATTTTTTGAGGTCGCCGTTCCCGTGTATTCTATTGTTCAGGGTTTCGGCAAGCACGTTACGATATGCTGACAGAATTTGCTCCTTGTTACCCCGACAGGCCGGACGTTTATCCAATTCTGCGAAAAACGGACGGATTTCTTCGGCGGAACGATGCAGTTCCACGTCTCCGGTATAGGGAGAGAAACGTTCTTTCAGAATCAGCACTTCTTTATAGGTGCGAGGTTTCGACATCGCCAACCGGGAAAGTTCCGCACGGACGGAATCGTGCAGCAGAATGTACTCCTCTCGTATGTCGGAATGTGCCCGATAGGCCGTGTCCCGGCGCATGGCTGCGGTCACGGAATCTTTCAGGGTCTGCCACTTCCCGATATATGCGGTCAAATCCTCAAAGGAAAGTTCTTTTTGCCCGCGTGTTTCGGACAGATACTCCCGGTACAGAGCGGCTGGAGTGGGTTGAGCTTCAACCAGTGATTTGCCGTTCGGACCATCGCACGATGTAAGTGTAAAAATGGCAATCGGAACGGCAGAAAGTCCAGCAATCGAGAGTACAATTTTTAAGTATTGATTTTTACAATTCATAGTTCATTTTGTATTTTACAGCACAAATCTAAGTATTCTTTTCAAGATGACAAGCGCCGAAAATTGTTTTATAAACTATTTTTAACATAGCACTTAATAGTTTGATTTTCAATGAAAATAAGTGAAAGAAACGAAGGGCACAGAAAGCCCTTCATATCATTTTCGTTCAAAGTATGGTTTAGTTTAAAATAAAACTCTTATATTTGTACTTATTCTTATAGAAGTGCACAATGATATGGCAAAAGTAGGTTACATATTCAAGGCGGATCGTTACGACGGATTCGAGGCTGATAAAGAGTGGATGCAGAAATACGGTTGTGTACAAGTGATAGAGGAACTTGTCGAAAACGAGGCTCTGCGCCCCAGATGGAAACAGCTTGTAGCGAATCTCGAAAGAGGTGACGAGATTGTCGTGGCCAAATTCAGCAACGCTCTCCGTGGGTCGCGCGAATTGTCCGCGTTTATTGAGTTGTGCCGAATCAAAGTGGTGCGTATCATTTCCATCCATGACCGGATCGACTCGCGGGGAAAACTGTTCCCCGAAACGACGGCAGCCGATGTACTGGATATGTTCGGGGCGCTTCCCGAAGAGGTGGCGGTATTGCGGTATTCGTCCGCACATGTCATGAATCTGCAACAGAAAGCGAAGGTCCCGAGAAAAACGATGAAGGCGATGGATAAGGCCGACCGGGAGAATACCATCGTTGATATGTATGTCAACGGTCATTCTTTCGAGGACATCATGGCGGTAAGCGGGTACAACAGTCGGAGTTCGGTGTTCAGTGTGCTCAACCGGCACGGGGTAAAGCTCAATAGGGGAAAATTCAAAGGACCGTTGGGCAAACGTAAACCGAAAGACGGGCAATGAGCCTTTGTACTCGCCGGATTAAAATGGAATATTTTTTGAGAATCAGGGCTATATGTTTTCTGTTCTCGTTGATTTTTAGTATCTTTATATTAACTTTAAGTAGTATAGAATATGGGAGAACTTATCGTTTTTATAGTGGTTTTCTATGTTATCGGAAAGATTCTGAAAGCTATATTCGGTGGTTTCAGCAAGAGTGATTACCATCATGACCGATAAATGGTGATCGGGTGTTTGCCTGCCTTGACTGCAGGATACGGATTTGTATGTTTTTTATGTTTCTCTCCTTTTATCGGCGGCTTTCCGATTGTTTGGTTCGTGCCGAAGGAACACCGTGAGATAAAGGTGGATTATCGTTTTCCGTAACATTATCAGGCTGGCAATCCAGACGACAAAGAGATATGTTATTATCTTTGCAACGGATTTTATAATAAAACAGTATGACAAAAGCAGATATTATTGCCCGGATCGCACAGGAGACCGGAATAGAAAAGTCGGTAGCGACAACTGTAGTAGAGGCATTCATGGAGAGTGTCAGGGAGTCGATGATTGCCGGGAACGAGGTGTTCCTGCGAGGATTCGGAAGTTTCATCATCAAACAAAGGGCAGAGAAAAAGGCTCGTAACATTTCAAAGAATACGACCATCGTGATTCCGGCTCACTCTGTTCCTGCGTTCAAGCCTGCAAAGACATTCTTAGATGCGGTAAAAGAGGGAAAATAAAGAAAGTATAAACGGTTTTCTTCATAGTGTGTCGGGAGACCGTTGTACAATGGTTATACAGGATAACACGATACCGCGACTGTCTTTTGCGGACGGTTGCGGTATTTATTTTGCCGTATGCTATAAAAAAGGAAGTGGCACAAAGAGCCGCCGATGAAAGCCGACTCTTTGTGTTCCCTTGCTTAATCCGTCACCTCGTAATAATAACTTAACTCGTCATCTTTCAGGTTCTCTACCGCATATTGACCTGCCTGTTCCCAAAGGGTATTGTAAAGTGTCGCAAATTCCGGTTTCGTTTCATAATACTGCCAGATTTTATGATTGAGTACCAATATCAGTTCCGTGAGGTATTTATAGTTATTTTTCCATTCCTCGAAAGCACGTTTGAAAGTGTCTTGTATAGCTGACAGACCGAATCGGTCCGCTATTGAGAAGTCCTCCCAAAAAGTTGTCTGTAATTCGTAACCGTTTTCTCGCATAAATTCTCTAAATGTCATACGCTTTAAATTTTAAGTTTGAACTATTTTTTGTTTTTCCCTTTGGTACAATCTCGTACCGAGAGGCTGGTTATTTTTCTGCCACAGGATTGACGGTCAGTCCAGACAAGGAGGCAACGGGAAATACGCTCTCCAACGAAGTCGGAGAGGAAGATTTTCCGGTTGCAAGCGCCAGCGGTCCTTGCCGGGACTGGCAGCCGGCAATCGAACTTTGCAGAAAAAATAAGCGGGCTTTCGGCATGGAGTGTGTCTGGGGAACGGCTGTAAGGAGTAAAATGGGGAAGCTAAGGTGTTATAAGAGGATTGCTTTCCGGTTGGTTAGCCGGAGTACAATGGGGTACGGAATACGCTTCGATAAAAGGGAAAGAGTCATGAAGATATAAAAGGGTAATTCCGGCAAAAGGATTCAGGACACATCTATTGCCAATGTATCCCGAACCCGTACCGGTCATTATCTGTACCGAATGTTTAGGAGACCCACTCGTAACCTTCGTCCGTCAGTTCAAAATATTCGTCCATTCCCGGTTTCACAAAAAAACATGAGATAAAAAAGGAACGAAGCCGATTATAAAAGGTGACGGTTCTGTGTTTCAGTCATTCAATAAAGGATACCGCAACCACCTCTGGCGGGTGCGTTGCGGTATTTTGTGGACAGCATTTTTATGCAGCCTTGTCCGGCTTGCGCTGCCTTGTTTTCCAGCCGTACACGGCGGCTACATACGGATAGAGGGAACGTGTTCTCCGGCGGAAGCCTTCTTCGTCGATTTCAAGGTTGTAAATCTTATCGGCGATACGTTCCGCTTCGTCACGGTCTTTGGCGATACGGTATAAGGTGTAGTTCGTACCGTCATGATGGTCCATCCGTCCGCGAATGTTGTAGCCGTCGCCGTACCATTCTGCATCGTCGCACTGGGATTTCAAAATATCGGCAATGGTGCTGCCCAATATTTGATAGCCTTGTCTCCGGCCGTTCCATAATCCCAAGTTGCCGAACACGACAATAATGCCGTCCACTTCTTTATTCAGGTTGCTTCGTTCATCGTCCAGTCGGCAATATACTTCTTCAACCCATTCTTCATCGCTGACCTCGTAACTGTCATCGTCCAATATTTCCCGCTGGGAATCTTGATATTCTTCTTTTGCCGTTTCGTCCAACAGGTCATAGCTTGACCAAATCATCTGTTTCATACGTTTTGAATTTTAAGTTTGACTTTCGTTTTTTATCCCTGCTTTCGGAGGGTTTCCCTCGTCCGGCGGGATTTGATTTTACGTGCAGGCCACAAGGCGGACAGAAGGGAAATAAGGCAAGGAGGAAGCGGATAGTCCCGTGGACGATTTCATTTGTGTTGAACAAGTATTGACGAGCTTGCGAGTTGATGGTTGTTAACGACAAATGAAGCCGCGCCTTGCCGATTCTCGACCGCCTTAACTTTGCACGGGAAAATCAATGGACGGCGGCGGACTCTTCGTGTGGAGTATGAAGGAGTATAAAAGTGTGGACGTTCCGGAACGGTAACGAGTAAATGAATCCAATGCGACAAATAGCAATATCCGTAATAAAGGTAAAACTATCAGTAATTTGTCTACGTAAAACAAGAAGGTGATCCCGTATTTTTGTACCGTGAAACAATAGGATTAAAAAATATGGAAAACAAGACAGAGGAAATAAGAATCGACGTGAGCCGTCAGACGGCAGAAGAACTCGCGTTGGCGAAGGAACATGCGCAGCTTGTGTTTCGCCTGAACCACACGATGCCCATGACGGAAGAATATGACACATTGCTCCACAGGATTTTTCCCGATATGGGTGCAGGCAGCGTGGTGAACACGCCACTCACGGCGGTACGTCCGCATTGCGTGAAAATCGGACGCAACGTAGTGGTAATGAACGGTTGTCTGATGATGGCGGCAGGCGGTATTATCATCGATGACGAGGCGCAGATCGCCGCTAACGTGCAGCTTATCTCGAACAACCATGATCTCGACAACCGTCAGGTCATCACTTGCCGGCCCGTGCATATAGGCCGCCGCACATGGATCGGCGCGGGAGCCACTATCCTGCCGGGTGTCACCATCGGCGAGAACAGTGTGGTCGGTGCAGGCAGCGTTGTAACCCGCGATGTGGAACCGGATACTATCGTGGCGGGAAACCCTGCACGGGTTATCCGAAGGATAGAAAAGAAACAATAACGGAAACAGCGTATGGACAGGCCTTATATTTTTTGCCACATGCTCACTTCCCTCGACGGGAAGATCATGGGAAACTACATGACAACCCCTGAAGGGGAACGGGCTGCACGGGAGTTTTACGACATCGCCTTCGGCAAGCGGCCCTTCTATAGACATCAGGGATGGCTGTCGGGGCGTGTCACCACGGACGACAACTTCACGTTTTACGAGAAGCCCGCATTGGACGAGAATGCCCCGGCAGTACCTGAAGGCGATTTCGTGGCCCGGCGGAGCGACATGTACTACGTGTCGGTAGACTTTTCGGGGCGTCTTGGCTGGAAGTCGCACGTGCTGACCTACGAGGACACGACCGCCGAAGTCGTCGAGGTATTGGGAGCCGGTGCAAGCAACGCCTACAAGGCATTCCTGCGCAGGCTCGGCATCTCGTATGTCATCGCCGGAGAAGACAAGCTGGACTATGGACTTCTGCTGACGAAGCTGAAAGCCCTTTTCGGTATCGAAACGCTGATGCTCGGCGGTGGCGGCGTGCTCAACTGGTCGTTCATCCAAGCCGGATATTGTGACGAGGTGAGCATTCTCATGGCACCCGCAGCAGATGGTTCGAGGGATACCCAGACGCTGTTCATGACCAAGGAGGGACTGACCGCTGACGCGGCACAAGGGTTCCGGCTCATAGACGTGAAGGCGCTTGGCAGCGGTACGGTGTGGTTGAGATATAAACCGGTTCGACCGGAGGACGGAAAGTGTGAGGTATTATCATGATAATTGAGGAGGAACGAACGATGAAAATAAAACGCATTTTATTATCGCTGGCCGTTCTTGGCGCCTTGTGCGTGTCGGCTTACGGTCAGAACAAGAAGGAAGATACAACGACTTCCGTGCTCGTGGCTTATTTCTCGGCTACCGGAACCACGGCACGCGCCGCCGAACGGATCGCGGAGGAGACGGGCGGAACGCTTTATGCTATCACTCCCGAAAAGCCTTATACCGCCGCCGACCTCGACTGGACGGACAAACAGTCCCGCTGTTACGTGGAGATGCACGACGCGAAGTCGCGTCCCGCCATCGAAGGTAAGGCGGAGAGTCTGGAAAAATATGACGTAGTGTATATCGGCTATCCCATCTGGTGGGGAGTGGCACCGACCATCGTCAACACCTTCATTGAGGGACACGACCTGCGTGGCAAACGGCTCATACCTTTCGCCACGTCCGGAGGGAGCGGCATCGAAAAGAGCGTGGAAGCCCTGCGTAAGGCTTACCCCGGCCTGACGTGGGAAAACGGCAGGCTGATGAACCGGTAAAGGAAAGAATTACGATTCAGAAACATTATTCATCGACAAAAACAGATATGACATGAAAACGATTTTTATTACAGGAGCTTCGTCGGGCATAGGAAAAGCGACGGTAGAATTATTTTCCGCCAATGGCTGGCAGGTTATAGCCACCATGCGCAACGTGGAAAAAGGCAAGAAACTGGTGGAACTACCCAATGTCGTCGTCATGCCGCTTGACGTGACTGATCCGGAGCAAATCCGGGAAACCTGTCGGCAAGCATTGGAACAATACGACGTTGACGTGCTGTTCAATAACGCAGGATATAGCATCATGGCACCGCTGGAACTTATTCCGGAAACTGAAATTCGAAAACTGTTCGATACAGATGTAATCGGAACCATGCTGGTCACGCAGCAATTCATACCGCATTTCAAGCGACGCCGGGCAGGGGCCATTCTGACCACAACTTCCTTGGCGGGTATCATTGCCCTGCCGCGCGATGGTGTGTACGGGGCGGCCAAGCGTGCCCAGCAGGGTATGGTCGAGTCGCTTTACTATGAAATGAGGCCGTTCGGCGTGGCTGTAAAGGCGATGATTCCCGGAGGTACGAAAACGAATTTCCAGACACCTCTCAATGACGTAACCGGTTATGAGAAGGCTGCAGAAAACCAACGGAAATACCTGCTGGACGGTCATGCGGAGTTCCCGGAACCGGAAGAGGCGGCAAGCGTGATCTGGCAGGCCACGACCGACGGAAAAGACAAGTTGCGCTATCCGACCGACAGCGTATGCCGAAAACTGTACGACCAGTACATATCTATGGGTATGGAAGAGTTCAAGGAATATTTCTACAAACGACTTTTCGAATAGCGTACTTTCACCCGATAAAAATCGAATTTTAAGGACAGAGGGTCTAAAAATAAAAGCGGCCCGAAGGCCGCTTTGTTTCAAAAAGGCAGGAATTACTTCTTGCCTTTTTTGGGCTTCTTTGCCGGTTCCGCAGGAGCTTCCTCCTCTTTCTCGACAGCGAGATAGAACTTGACGGCGACCGTTACGATGCGGTTGTGCAGCACGCCGTCTTTGTCGGTCCACTCTTCGGGCTTGAAGTAGCCCTCCACGGTAAGCAGCGTGCCCTTGGTGAGCTGGTCGAACGACCCGGTATTCTCGTTCTTGCGCCATGCTTCAATGTTCATGAAAGCGGATATACGCTTGGTTTCCTCACCGTTCTTCTCCTGACGGGCTACTGCCAGCGGGAAACGTGCGACACTTGTGGTGGTGAACTGACGGACTTCGGCATCTTTTGCCACGAATCCGGTTACTGCGAAATTGTTCTCGATCTTTTTCATTGCGATTGCTTTTTGAAGTTAATAAATCAGTTTTACGGTGCATAAAAAGTAGGTGCAGTAAAGGGCTGCACCAAGGATAGCGCATAAATACTCTTTATTTTGGAGGCGAAGCCCCAAACCGCAGGCCCGATAAAGGAAGATTTGTGCGATACGCCATTGGTCAAGACCACCAGGTCGCGCCCGTCTGCATACTAACTTTGCAACGAAAAACGATATGGCGACTTCAAATAGAAAGCGGTCGCGAAAAAGTCGAGGCGAAACAATCGCAGCGGGTTCGGAGACATGAAAGACCTGTCCGTCCACCGACACAAGACCGCTCCCGTTCCGGCAGGTGGGCGGGAAGAACATCTGGCAAGAAAGCGTATCGGCTGTTTGGGGTTGAAGCGGCAAGAACGATATACCGTTTATACAACCATGTACGCTGCATAGTGGAAAAGGAGCCCAAACGAAGAGCCGACAAAAGATGTATGCGGCGTATTGATGTCGCTGTCTCTATCCGGCAAGAGAAATGAGGGAAAGAAGAGGAAAAGGAAAAAAGGCTGAAGTCTGCCTTGAAACAAAGCGGAGGAACCGCCCCTTCGCACGAATGGACGTCTTTTACAAAAGGATATGGCCTGCCAAAAGGTATAAAGGGTTATTTCCGAAGGAAACGGTACGGATGTCTGTTACGGAGATAAAAAAGGGATTCCCGCCGGTGTGTACCTGTTTAGCCGGTATAAGCGGGCTGAAACCGATGCTACGTTCAGCCCACTTGCTTTTACCTCCTTTCTGTTTCGGTCTGCAATTCCACCGGTTCATCATCCCATGTCAGTTCCTTACCGAGTAGTTTGTAAACAGACCCCTTTGGGAGTTCTATCTCGATTGGTACGTACCCTTGCTCGCTCTCGATGTACACTTCTTCCGAGTACTCCCAATGCCCACACCAGCCCCGAACGGGCTTTTCGGGCATAATCCATTCTGTTCCGTCTTTATTTACTGCCAACCATGCCATAATATTACATTTTTAACCTGTTTCTCTGTGATAATTTTATTCTTCTTGAGCTATCATTCTCTTACTGTATTCCAAAATTTTATCCATCGTAAGCCACTCCGGTTTTTCGTCCTCTTTGAAACTCTCATGCAGTTTTATCATAAATTCAATTTGCAATTTTTCGTCGCCAGCCCATAAAGATTTGGGATGTCTGTTACCGTAATTAAGGTAATACTCGCAGTCTGACCGTAAGCGGTCTAACAGTTGGTATCTGAAAACCGAATCTCTGTGTATTACTTCGTCTACCGTTACTCGTCCATTTGAATTTGTTACATCGTTTGCCATAATCTAAAATTTTGAGTTTTCTTTTTTCCCTCTTGTAGCACCAGCTACTTTCGGGCCTGATTTAATTATGTCGCCCCCAAAGGTGTCATGGCTCTTTATGCAAGGTTTCACGATTAAATACTACCCGTGCGGAGCGAAGGGTGGAGATTTTGTCGTGAACCGTCAGGCTTTGACCTTGCATACAAGAATGGCATGACAAGTACCTTTGCGACACAATTCATATCAGGCAGCCCGAAAGCGATGTGCGAACACAGGGAAAAGAAGGTCTCTTGCAAAAGGTCCGATAGCTTATATAAAAGGGTTGCAGCGAAAAGAAATATAAATGGATCTCCGGGCTGTATAATGATTATGAGGATAAAAAAGGTATTGCGCCGGCATGTCTGCCGAGAGAAAAAGAAACGGGCTGAAACTGGCAGTTCCGGTTCAGCCCGCAAAAGTACATCGGAGGTCTCTTGCCCGTTCCCGTCAGAAATGGGCTACCATAATCCGATTTTTGAAAATTCTGTTTTTATCACTCGGTCGCCGTTGGTTTATCCAGATATGGTGTGCTCCGTATCCGAATATAAAATACTCATCGAGTGAGGTCTCGTTTTTCAAACGTTCCATACTTGCACGAAGTTCGGTTTCGTCAGTTGCAAAAAGAATCGTGTTCATGATTCTGAAATAGATTTCTTCCGCTTCATCGCTATAGCGGCAAAAGACGTGTTCGATTGTTACGTTCATGGTTCTATTGGTTTGATTGAGGTGTTTTGGGTACATTGGTCATTATGGATTCTCCGTCTTCGTTGAAAATCTCTATTGTCGGGTTGCCGTCGTTTTCTTCGGGGAGCATATTTTCTGACGTGTCAGTCAATGCTTGCCACTCTTCATAGCAAAGACGGTTGTCAATGATGTTCGACACGTCCTCACAGTTCCATGAGCGGACGATTGCCTCGGCTTCTTCGTAACTGTTTGCTTTTACACTGAAATAATCCCGCTCCCAACTTGTAACCTTACGGTCTTGATAAAATTTGTATTCTCCCATATCCTTGTTTTTTTAATTGTTCACTTCTACAATATCCTCGATCCTGCCGTACAGTATCGAGCGTAAAGCTGTTTTGTCAATCGCATAATACTCGTGAATGCTTCCGTGCTGTTTGACGAAATACCGCTTGAGGACGTCGGAAAAGTCAAAGTGATAACCGTTCAAGGCAATTCCACGTTTGAAATAGATGCTTTCCCACACGTTACGGGTAATCCAGTTTTTTTCTTCCCTGTTTAACTTGCCTCCGTTGTTCAGGTGTACCCGCAATTTGTAAACCTTGCTATCCTGTAATGTCGCCAGTTCGGGAATATCCCATTTGACGAATTTTGTTGCTATCTGTGTCATACGTTTGCTATCGTTTAATCATGGATAATCACTTCATCACGGTATTCTGAAATTTCCTTGCCGCTTTCAAGGCGGACAACTATGGTGTTACCATAGTCGCCCACGATTGTACCTTCCGTGTAACCTTTGTATGGATTGAGCAGTGTACAGGACAAACCGATAATATCGCTGTCTTCTTCGTATTCGTACATAGTGAATGCGTTTTTAGGTTACAGCTTAATGTCCCACTTGCCTTGCGAGAATATCCGAAAGCTCACGTATTCGTCCTCTAACTCGTATGTCAGTATGCGGATATAGATTTTATCTTTGGCTTCCAAAGAAGCTACCAGTTCGTCGATTTCTTTTTCCGGGTATTCCCAACGGGAAGAAAATTCGGCATCTACTATATCACTATACCGATTGACAAAGCCGTTGAAATTATCGTCCAGAAATGCCTCTATTTTATCGAGATCTTGCTTGTTTTCTGTACTTGCATGAAAAATGTTTGTTGCATAGTTTGCCATAACTTTGAATTTTAAGTTTTCTTTTTTCCCTCTTGTAGCAATCAGCTACTTTCGGGCTTGATTTAATTATGTCGCCTTAAAAGGTGGCATGGCTCTTTATGCAGGGTTTCACAACCAAATACTACCTCCGCAAAGCGGAGCGTGGAGATTTTGTCGTGAACCGTCAGGCAGAGACCTTGCATACAAGAAAGACATGACAGATACCTTTGCGACACAATTCATATCAGCAGCCCGAAAGCGGATGTACGAATACAGGGAAGAGAAGATCTCGTGTAAAGGGTTGATGGTTTATAAAAAGGGAGTTGCAGCGAAAAGAAAAATATGCCGTGGAATATTTTTTTCTTTTGGCTGTACAATGGGACCAGAGCGTTTTACGAAGTTCGGGAAAAGGTTTAGTTTAGTCCATTAGCCTATATATATGCTAAATCAAAGTAAACTATATTTAGGCAGACAAATTTGCCTGCCTATAAGTTTTTCCTTATCTTTGTATGAATTAGAGAAGGCTTGCTTTTCTTTTGGCTGCAATGGTTCTTGGAAGTTCAAATACAACCGTCGGACGAGGAAAAAAATTCTGGAAGGAAGCTGGTTCAAGAAGTCCCGATTATAAGCAAGTGCAAGGAAAGAAACAGAGTGAAAACAAAAAATCGGGAAATGCCTTTAATTAGCAATTTTGTTTCTTATTTGTTCCTCAATTAAAACTATGAAATTTTCAATACACTGAATTTCAAGTCATTATATATGCTATTTTTGAGAGATTGAATTTATTACCAAAATTCTGTTCACGGAACTTCTTTAGCTTTAAATTATCTTCCGCATACTCACGCAAAGTTTTCTGTTTGCCTCCTAATATGGAACTATCCAGCACCTCACATTCCAACAGATTTTCCTTCGGAGTAATTATTGGAAGGAGCTTCTGTTCCAAAAAACCGCGATAGGCCCCCACATACTCGCACCAGCACTCCCCCTTCACCTCATAAATACGATACGTGTACTTAGACAAAGCAGTTCTAATAAAAATTTCATTCCCCATCACCTCGGCCACGGCTTCTAAGTTATAAGCCAAGTCTTTAATCTTGATAATCTTCTTTCCTGACTCATCTTCCTTGATTTCCGTAGCCCAAAAGTCGGAATGCATAAGCTGATCAAGTATATTGATCAAACTTTCTTTAATCTCAAATTGTATTCTCATAATAATTGCCCGTTGGTCAGGACTTGTTACAGGTTTCAGTTAACTTCCTTAAATATAGCAATTATACTTGAAAAATATTCACGGAAACACACTTTTAACATTAAATTATAATTAAATCTGAACTTTTGAATAAATAAAGAATATTCATCCTGCTACAATTCAATTATTTGCTGTATTTTTGCACGTTTTTAAAACAGATCACACATGGAACCATTCACCATAGATACAATCTTACCAATAGCTTCGGGAGCCTTATTCACCACGCAGGCCGTTTACTATCTGGGGCTATATAACAAACTATACACTCACAGCAGAGAAACAGCATATGCCACTGATATAAATACCCAAAATCCTCCACTGTCTGTCATCATTGTGGCAAAAGACGCAGCCCACGAATTACAAGAAAACCTCCCATTTATTTTAGAGCAGGACTATCCGGAATTCGAAGTGATTGTGATTTACGACCGCCCGGCAGATGATTGTGACAATACGTTGAAATTACTGGAAGACAAATATCCCAATCTCTATCATACCTTTATCCCCGACAGTGCACGCTACATCAGCCACAAGAAACTGGGAATAACAATGGGAATTAAAGCCAGCCGCCATGAATGGCTGGTATTTACCGAACCCGATTGCCGTCCGCAAAGCAATCAATGGCTGAAACAGATGGCACGTAATTTCACACCTGCCACCGAAATCGTTTTAGGCTACAGCAACTACGAAAAAGTACCGGGATGGTTTAATAAGAAAATCACTTTCGACACGTTGCTGAATTCTATGCGTTATCTGGGTATGGCTGTGTCCGGACATCCCTACATGGGCACAGGACGGAATATGGCTTATCGGAAAACGCTGTACTACAAGCAGAAGGGATTTGCCTCCCACCTGAATCTGCAACGTGGAGAAGATGATTTGTTCATCAATGAAACAGCCCGTGCACACAATACACGAGTTGAAGCCAGCCCTGAAAGTCTGATGCGAATCGCCATGCCTAAATATAAAAGAATATGGTGTGAAGAGAAAATAAGCTATGCGGCTACCAGCCGGTTATTTCATGGAACCGCCCGTTATCTCATGGGATTTGAGACTTGCAGCAGATTCTTGTTCTATACAGCCATCATCGCCACTATAACCACCAGTATTCTTCTCCACCAATGGACTATTGCAGGCATTGCCGTTTTGCTATGGTCAGCACGCTTCACGATGCAACTGATTGTTTTCAGAAAAACCGCCAAAGTTTTTGGCGAACGGAAGTTCTGTGCACTACTCCCCTTATTCGATTTTCTGCAACCTGCATGGAATGGGGTATTCAAATTACAACGTAAATTCAGACGGAAAAATGAGTTTATGAGAAAATAAAAAGAGAATGAAACCAACTATACATTTCTTAATTTAATAATACGAATTATGATCAGATTAAATGTTTTTATCCAAGTAAACGAGAGTAACCGCAATGCTGTCTTAGAAACAGCAAAGGAATTGGTAGCGCAATCTTTAAACGACAAGGGTTGCATCGCTTATGATATCTTTGAGAGCGCGACACGGAAAGATGTCCTTATGATTTGCGAAACATGGAAAGATGCTGAGTCACTGGATGCACACGAAAAAGCTGCACATTTTATAACCTTGGTTCCTAAATTGCAAGAATTGGGCAAGATGAAATTAGAAAAATTTGAATTCTAAATCCGGTTATCCATCTTGATCCGACAAAAACAAATCAGGGCTTGTTTATACAAACCCTGATTTGTTTTTATCCGCCAAGAAAGGTTATGCAAGAAACACTTTTCCACCAATGTAATCACTGCCTGAAAAAACAGAAGAGTATCACATTATCCAGCATAACAAATTGAAACCTTTTATCGCTTCATATTCTCTAACACACCCCAAACAGCCCCTTTTTCATTGTTTTCACCCACCCATGCACATGCAATATTATTCGGTAAAACTATAAATGTAACAATTTAAAACCTTCGTTTTACAACGAAATATCACAAATATTGTTTGTTTTATATCATATTTCGCTTCAATAAGATTTAATATGTATATTATTTGCATATTAAAGACAATTATTCTACTTTTGCACCCGTTTTAAAAACAACAAAAAGTTTCAAATTGAAAGCATAAGTATGAAAATAATCTGGTCCATCCGTTCTTTCAACTTTACCAATATACCGTAAATGCGTTTGTCCAAAAGCGTGTTATAAGTAATATTGTAAAATCAGAAAAACAGTTGAATCTCATGTTTACTTTCATTTCTATAATGGCTGTCGGAGTCCTTATAGGCTATCCCTTACGCCACAAATCCCAAGTACGCAAGATCACTCCTCTCATCCATATCGTGGTCTGTCTGCTACTTTTCTTACTCGGTCTCTCTATTGGTCTTAACAGACTGATTATTGACAATCTTGGTTACTTCTGCGGCCAGGCAGCCGTCATCTCCTCATTAAGCATATTGGGCAGCATGATGGCCTCCCTTGCAGTATACCACATCTTTTTCAAAGGAAAGGGGGCAAGCGGTGAAAAGTAGTCTTGTAACTCTAGCCTTTTTCTTGTTTGGCTGCGTAGCCGGAGTCAGCTATGCGGTGGACTTCGACGTACACCAAACCTCTGTATATGTACTATATGTACTGATGCTGTTACTCGGCATTAATCTTGGAAGCAACCGCAACCTCAGGCAGTTTGTCTTATCCCTCAATTTCAGAACACTGCTTGTACCCCTTGCCACCGTAAGCGGCACTCTGCTGTTTTCCGCCATCGGAGGCTTTCTCTTGAGCCGCTGGAGTATTTTCGACTGCATGGCTGTCGGAAGCGGATTCTCCTATTATTCCGTTTCCTCCATCCTTATCACGCAGATCAAATCCCCCTCCATCGGTGTGCAGCTTGCTACCGAATTGGGGACCATCGCACTACTATCCAATATTTTCCGGGAAATGACCGCCTTGATAGGAGCTCCCCTTTTCCGCAAATATTTCGGTTATCTGGCGCCTATCTCGGCGGCGGGCATCGGTTCTTCCGACATTTCCCTGGCAGCCATCGCACGCTGCTCCGGACCGGAAGCCGTACCCGTGGCCATCGTCCACGGCATACTGATAAACATAAGCATGCCTTTCTTCGTTTCTTTCTTCTGCAAACTGTGAACTGAAGGAAGTGACATACTATACGTAACTTTACATTCTCTCTATAAAGAACCGGCCCTGTCACGAATTCGCAGCAGGGTTGGTTCTAACACATCCGCCCGACTAAAGCATTTCTTCCTAACAATTAGGTCTTTTCTTTCTATCAACTACTACAGACTTTCACAACAGACTGTACAGTCCATTACATCAGACCGTACAGTCCACTATAATGGACTATACGATTCACTGTAGGAGACTGTAGTACATTACCGCATAAAAAGACTTAATCATAAGGGAAAAAGACCTTAGCATTATAGGAAAAAAGGATTAATACCGGATATACGGAAAACGCAGAAAGAGAATCTTCTCATTCAAACCGAATAGATTTTGCCGGATGAATACGCGTCACCAGAAATGACGGCCCGACAAGCATCAGCACCGACACCAGCAAAGTACAGACATTCAGCAACAAATAAATCCAAATGTTGAATTCAACAGGAACACGATCTACATAATAAGTGGCAGGGTCCAGTTTGAAAAGATGAAATTGAGATTGAATAAAGCATAATGCCACCCCGATGATATTTCCCCATAGCATCCCCCTGCCTATCAAGAATACAGAAAAACTGAGGAATATCTTACGGATAGCAAAATTATCAGCTCCCAATGCTTTCAGCACCCCGATCATATTGGTACGCTCCAGAATGATAATCAGCAAACCGGATATCATGGTGAATCCGGCCACCCCCGTCATGAGAAACAAGATAACCCACACATTCATATCCAGCAAATCCAGCCATGCAAATATCTGAGGATTGACTTCCTCCACCGTCTGAGTATAGTAAGTACCTCCGTATGCATCCACCTGCGTATCCACCCGTGCACGGATTTCCTCCTTCACCGGCTCCAACCGGCTATACTCATTCACTTCCAGTTCCATACCACTCACCTGCCCTTTCTGCCAGCCATTCAAACGGTTCACCGTATATAAGTCGGTTATCAGAAACAAATCATCGTATGCGGAAAAATTGGTCTGATAGATGCCGGCGACAGTAAGACGGCGGGCGCGCACATTATCCTCTATATAATAGGTATAGATTTTATCACCCAGTTTCAGATGAAGCTTGTCGGCAATAGTGCGGGACACCAATACCTTATTGGTAGAGGCAGTATCCGAGAAAACAGGAATTTCCCCTTCCTGCAAATGATTCTTTAAAAACCTCCAGTCGTATTCATGAGAAACACCTTTCAGTACCATTCCCTGAAAGCTGTCGTCTGTCATAATCATTCCCGGCTTGGTGGAATAGCGCTGCACGTGCTTCACTCCTTCCAGTGTTTTCAACAGATGGAGCAAACTGTCGTTGGCAACGATGGGAACCGTCTGATAAGATTGCTGGGAGTCGAAGTTCGTTATTACGATATCGGACCCCAAGCCTACCACCTTGTCGCGTACCTCATGTTTGAAACCGATCACCACCGCTACCGACACAATCATGACGGCCAGCCCGATGGCTATGCCCAGCATAGCAATGCGGACGGCAGGCTTGGACACCTCTTTTCCACCCTCATTGCTGCGATAGATGCGTCTGGCAATAAAGAGCTTCCAGTCCATATCAGTCTTCTACCCTTCCGGGATATGCTTCCAATGCCTTACGCAGTACGAACAACGCACGGACCAGATCCTCTTTCTTCAACACGTAGGCAATACGCACCTCATTACGGCCTGCACCGGGAGTGGTATAGAATCCGGCAGCCGGAGCCATCATGACCGTCTCGCCTTCATAGTTGAATTCCGACAGACACCATGCACAGAACTTCTCGCTGTCGTCCACCGGCAATTTGGCAACCGTATAGAATGCACCCATCGGTATGGGCGAATAAACGCCCGGAATACGGTTCAGCCCGTCAATCAGGCACTTACGGCGCTCCACGTATTCGTCATACGTCTCGCGTGTGTACTCTTCGGGGGCATCCAATGAAGCCTCGGCAGCAATCTGACCGATCAAAGGAGGACTCAGACGTGCCTGGCAGAACTTCATGACGGCATTTCTCACTTCCTTATTCTTGGTAATCAACGCACCGATACGGATACCGCATTCGGAATAACGCTTGGACACCGAGTCTATCAGTACCACATTTTCTTCAATGCCTTCCAAGTGACAGGCAGAGATATAAGGAGAACCGGTATAGATAAACTCGCGGTACACTTCATCCGAGAACAGGTAAAGATCATACTTCTTCACCATGTCACGAATCTGGTTCATCTCGCGGCGGGTATACAAATAGCCGGTCGGATTATTCGGGTTACAGATCAGAATAGCTTTTGTGCGTTCGTTTATCAACTCCTCGAACTTCTCCACTTTCGGCAGGGAGAACCCTTCCTCGATGGTAGTCGTCACCGTGCGGATCACGGCTCCGGCCGAAATGGCAAACGCCATATAGTTGGCATAGGCAGGTTCCGGCACAATGATCTCATCTCCCGGATTCAAGCAACTCAGAAAAGCAAACAGCACCGCTTCCGAACCTCCGGTAGTGATGATGATATCATCGGCAGACAAGTTGATGTCATATTTCTTATAATAACCCACCAGTTTCTCGCGATAGCTGCGGTATCCCTGGCTGGGACTATATTCCAAAACGGTACGGTCAATATTACGAATCGCATCAAGGGCCGCTCGCGGAGTAGGCAGGTCGGGCTGACCGATATTCAGGTGATACACATGAATTCCTCTCTGTTTTGCAGCATCGGCCAGCGGTGCCAATTTGCGAATTGGCGATGCGGGCATCTCGTTTCCTCTGATGGATATTATTGGCATAATGTTATAAAAATTATTTAATCGAAGTGCAAAGATAGACTTTCGCAACCAACCGAGCAAACAATTAATTAAGAATTTAAATCTTTGTTATCTTAATGCGCATTTTTTAGGGTTATTAAAAAAAAACATGTAAGTTTGTTCCAGTAAAACAAAGCAAAATATCAAATGAATCTATACCTGATAACCTTCCAGTCCTCCTTGAACAGAATTGAATCTGTATATGATTGCCATAAAGATTTATTTGTGGAAATCGAGAAGTTTTTCACGCTTCATCTGGTACCATATACAGAGGCTGCAAGTATTCCGGCAGATGCCTACCGGATGGCTTTCATCGCTTCGGGCGGGGTAGAAAAAATGGTCACCCAACACTTCGAACTACTTCCCTATCCTATCCATCTGCTGACCGACGGACAACAGAACTCACTGGCTGCTTCCCTGGAAATAGCTACATGGATACGCAGCAAAGGAATGAAAGTACATATTATTCATGGCACTATCCCCAATATGGTGAAACAACTGATAGATCATCACAAGGCTTTCGCCGCCCAGCGCGAGGTAAGAGGAAAACGAATCGGAGTTGTGGGATATTCTTCTCCGTGGCTGGTGGCCAGCAATGTAGATTACCTGCTTGCCAAACGCCGCTGGGGAATAGAGTTCATTGATATCCCCATGGAGGAAGTGTATTGTCTGTTTTATCAGATAAAGGATGATGATATAGGATATGAGGCGTCCGTATTTGCCAACCGTGCCATTGCCTGCCGGGAAGGGACTCCGGAAGATTTGCTGAAAGCCATGCGTCTTTATCAGGCCGTGAAAATAATCTGCGAAAAGAAAAAGCTGGATGCGGTAACCCTCTCCTGCTTCTCGTTGATTGAGAAATTAGGAACTACCGGATGTCTGGCACTTGCCCTGCTGAATGATGAAGGCATCCCGGCCGGATGTGAAGGAGACTTGCAATCCATCTTTACTCTGCTCATCGCCAAGACACTGACCGGCCAGGCAGGATTCATGGCGAATCCGGCATTCATCAACGATGACCTGAACGAAATAGTGATGGCTCACTGTACGATTGCCACCAAAATGGTGGATCAGTTTATCATCCGGAATCATTTTGAAACGGAGACCGGGATAGCCATACAGGGTATTCTGCATCCGGGAGGCATCACGATGATAAAATGCGCGGGAGAGTGTCTGGACGAGTATTTCGTTTCCACAGGCCAACTGATAGAAAATACCAACTACATCAATGCCTGCCGCACCCAGGCAAGAATCAAACTGGACAAACCCGTAGACTATTTTATGCGTAATCCTTTGGGTAACCATCACATCATATTAATGGGCGATCATGAAAAAGTGATTCACGAATTCATGCAATTGAACAGCTGCAAACTAGTGGAATAAGGAAAGCATGAAGAAATTAAGTAAAATGGGAGACGAAGATTAAATAAATTGTATCTTTGTATCCAATTTAATATTCAATAAAACAATAAACTTTTATGATGCATACTTGGTTTGAATGTAAGATACGTTACGAAAAAGTCATGGAAAACGGCATGAACAAGAAAGTAACGGAACCCTATTTGGTTGACGCGCTGAGCTTTACTGAAGCAGAAGCCCGTATTATTGAAGAAATCACTCCGTATATCAGCGGCGAGTTCACTGTTTCGGACATCAAACGCGCCAACTACAGCGAACTGTTCCCCTCTGAAGAAGATGCAGCCGACCGCTGGTTTAAGTGCAAGCTGTTCTTCATTACGCTGGACGAAAAAAGCGGAGCAGAGAAAAAGACCTCCACTACCGTACTGGTACAAGCTTCCGACCTTCGCGACGCTGTAAAGAAACTGGACGAAGGAATGAAAGGTACAATGGCAGACTACGTGATTGCGTCCGTAGCCGAAACCGCCATCATGGATGTTTACCCATACGAAGCCGAACCGGATGTGAAACCTGAATTTCCGGATGCCGGAAAAACCGAATAAAGCCTGATAAAAAAATAGAAAGTATAACAGATAATGAGCATTCAAGCAAATTTAAAAGAAGTTCTTTCCGAACTGCCTGCGGGTGTCCGCCTGGTAGCCGTATCCAAATTCCATCCCAACGAGGCGTTGGAAGAAGCGTATGCTGCCGGCCAGCGTATTTTCGGTGAGAGCCACGTGCAGGAAATGACTCAGAAATATGAAACCCTGCCCAAAGACATTGAATGGCATTTCATCGGCCACCTGCAAACAAACAAAGTCAAATACATGGCCCCTTATGTAGCTATGATACATGCCATAGACTCGTATAAATTGTTGGTTGAAGTCAATAAACAAGCTTCCAAAGTCCATCGCGTCATCCCTTGTTTATTGCAGATACATATCGCCCAAGAGGAAACGAAGTTCGGTTTCTCTTTTGACGAATGCAGGGAAATGCTGGATACAGGCGGATGGAAGGATTTGAAAAATGTCCGCTTATCAGGAGTGATGGGTATGGCGACCAATGTGGATGACGACGAACAAATCAAAAGAGAATTTTGTTCCTTAAATACATTCTTCAAAGAAATAAAGCAGAACTATTTTTCTGATTCAGAATACTTTAAAGAAATTTCCATGGGTATGTCACACGATTATCCGCTGGCAGTGGAAGCCGGAAGTACACTAGTCAGGGTAGGAAGCAAAATCTTTGGAGAACGAAACTATTAAAACTACTATTTATATGACTCAATTAAAAACCACTTTTGCCGGGTTGTCACTGCGCAATCCTATAATCATCAGCAGTTCCAGCCTTACAAACAGCGCTGAAAAGAACAAGAAACTGGAGCTGGCAGGCGCCGGAGCCATTGTTTTGAAATCAGTTTTCGAAGAGCAGATCATGATGGAAGCACATCACATGGCTACTTATGGCTCTCCCGAAGGAGATGACTACTTGAGCACATATGTACGCTCTCATGCATTGAACGAATATATTTCATTGATTGAACAGACTAAAAAGCTTTGCACCATTCCTGTCATTGCCAGCATCAACTGCTTCAGCAACTCAGAATGGACAGACTTTGCCCGTACCGTGGAAGCAGCAGGAGCCGACGCACTGGAAATCAACATCCTTTCCTTGCAGACCGAAAAAGAATATCAATACGGTGCTTTCGAACAGCGTCATATCGATATCGTAAGCAGTATCAAGAAACAGATTTCCATCCCCGTCATTGTGAAACTGGGCAGCAATCTGACCAACCCCATCGCACTGATCAACCAGCTTTATGCCAACGGAGCCAATGCTGTGGTATTGTTCAACCGATTCTACCAGCCGGATATCAATATCGACACCATGACATATTCTGCAGGCGATGTATTCAGTACTCCTGCCGACTTGTCCAACGGACTGCGCTGGACTGCTATCGCTTCGGCACAAGTTCCTCAGACAGACTATGCCATTTCGGGCGGTGTGCACGATGGAAAAGCGATAGTCAAAGCAATTCTGGCAGGCGCTTCGGCTGTAGAACTGTGCAGTGTCATCTACCAAAGAGGCAATCAGGTCATTGCAGATATGACAAATGAAATGACCCAATGGATGAACCGGCAAGGCTACAAGGACATCAGCGAATTCAAGAGCTCGATGAACGCACTGTCTACCGGAGCCAGCAATCCGTTTGAACGTACACAGTTCATGAAGTATTTCAGCAGCAAAGAATAAAAATCAGTGGTTAGTGATTAGTGGTTCATATCCATGCGACATCACAGCGCAGCTCATTAACCACTAACCACTAATCACTATTTTTCCTTCTGTTTAATTTGTATGCTCCAAAGAAAGTCTTATATTTGCACATTTGATTAAAGTTTGTGCAAAATATAAACAAAAGAGTATATACAATGGAGCAGAGTTTTATTGCCTTCCTGGAAGACAGTATAAAGAAAAACTGGGACTTGGATGCCCTTACAGATTATAAAGGTGCCACATTACAATATAAAGATGTAGCCCGCAAAATAGAAAAGCTACACATCATCTTCGAATTAAGCGGCATCAAGCAAGGAGACAAGATAGCTGTCTGTGGCCGCAACAGTTCTCATTGGGGAGTTACTTTCCTGGCTGCCGTTACATACGGGGCAGTGATTGTTCCCATTCTTCACGAATTCAAATCGGACAATATTCATAATATAGTCAATCACTCGGAAGCACGCCTGTTGATGGTGGGCGATATGGTATGGGAAAATCTGAATGAAAATGCCATGCCGTTGTTAGAAGGGGTTATCTTGATGAATGACTATACCCTGCTAGTTTCCCGCAGTTCCAAATTGGACTATGCACGCGATCATCTGAACGAACTGTTCGGAAAGAAATATCCGCGCAATTTCCGCCGGGAACATGTCAGCTACCGCCGGGATACACCGGAAGAACTGGCTGTGATCAACTATACTTCCGGCACGACCAGTTATTCCAAAGGAGTGATGATTCCTTACCGCGCATTGTGGTCGAATACCCAGTTCGCTTTTGATGTCTTGAAAATGAATCCGGGTGACAAGCTGGTTTCCATGCTCCCTATGGCACACATGTACGGACTGGCTTTCGAGTTCCTTTATGAATTCTGTGTGGGATGCCATATTTATTTCCTGACCCGTACCCCCAGTCCGAAAATCATCTTCCAAGCCTTTTCCGAAGTGAAACCCAATCTGGTAGTAGCCGTTCCATTGATTATCGAAAAAATCATCAAGAAGAATGTACTGCCCAAACTGGAAACCCCGGCTATGAAGATTTTACTGAAAGTTCCTATCATCAATGATAAAATCAAAGCCACAGTCCGCGAACAGATGATAAATGCCTTCGGAGGTAATTTCTACGAAATTATTGTAGGAGGTGCCGCCTTCAATCAAGAAATAGAGCAGTTCCTGAAAAGTATAGATTTCCCCTATACCGTGGGATATGGCATGACCGAGTGTGCTCCGATTATCTGTTATGAAGATTGGAAATATTTCAAGTCGGGTTCCTGCGGAAAGGCGGCTCCCCGTATGGAAGTCAAAATATTGAGCCCCGACCCTGAGAATATAGTAGGTGAGATAGTATGCAAAGGACCTAATGTAATGTTAGGCTATTACAAGAATCCCGAAGCTACCGCCGAGGTGATAGACAAGGACGGCTGGTTGCATACCGGCGACCTGGGTGTTATGGATGCGGAAGGCAACGTTACCATCAAGGGACGCAGCAAAAACATGCTGTTGGGTCCATCGGGACAGAATATTTATCCGGAAGAGATTGAAGATAAATTGAATAACATGCCGTTCGTTTCAGAAAGCATTATCATACAGCAGGCAGACAGCAAACTGGCGGCTTTGGTTTATCCCGATTTCGACGATGCCTTTGCTCATGGGCTGGATAATGACGCGATAGCACAGGCTATGGAAGAGAACCGTATCAACTTGAATACAGAACTTCCTGCATATTCACAAATAGCCCGTGTAAAAATCTATCCGGAAGAATTCGAGAAAACTCCTAAAAAGAGTATCAAACGTTTCTTATATCAGGAAGTAAAATAACACCTGGCAGAAAAAAGAACCTGCCTGCAACATATATAATGTATAAGTCTGAAGATTATAGATGTTGCAGGCTATACATTATAGATGTTACAGGTTATACATCCGCATATATGGACACCTGGATCATGATGCGTGAAAGGAGACAATACAAAACAGAATTTTACTCTTGCATCCCGATCAATTCTCCCCATAATTCCCCCTTATATCTACATTTTTATTACATTTGCACCCAAGAAACTAAAAATGTATGAAAATGAATATGCGTATAGCAGCAATACTCCTTTTAGGATATTGTGCAGGTATGTCAACTCCTGCTTTTGCCCAAAAAAAGGACAAGCTTAAAAAAGGCCCCAACATCTCCTTGAACATTTCCGCGAAGAAAGACAGTGTCAAAACCACTTATCTGAATATCGGTCTGCTTACAAATATCTATCAACTGAAAGGAATCGGTATCAACGCTGTATCCAGTGTTGTACAAAACGATATGACGGGTTTCCAAATCTCCGGCCTTGCCAGCATTACCGGACGCCACGCCTCCGGTTTCCAACTGGGAGGTATTGCCAATGTAGCCGGAGGCAATGCCAATGGCATCATGCTCAGCGGACTGATGAATGTTGCCGGAGGGAAAGCCAACGGTATCCAAATTTCCGGATTAGGCAACATTGCCGGAAACATATCAAGAGGAGTTACCATCGGCGGTCTGATGAATCTGGCCGGCAACAAAGCCCAAGGAGTTCAGATAGCCGGCTTGGCCAACATTGCCGGAAAATCACAAAATGGCGTCGCTATCGGCGGACTGATGAACGTATCTGCCGAGAAACTGAACGGAGCACAAGTTTCCACCCTGCTCAATATCAGTGGCGGAAAAGCCAAAGGCGCTCAAGTCTCAGCCATTGGTAATGTAGGTGTAAACGTGAATGGTATGCAATTCTCCGCCATCAGCAATATCGCTGCCGGAGAAATCAGAGGCTTGCAGCTTTGCGGTGCGGTAAATATCGCCGTCAAGACGGAAAATGCCCTGCAATTCTCAGGACTGACCAATGTTTGCCAAGGCAAGTTACGCGGTGTGCAGTTCGCTCCCGGCAACTACGCCGGAGAAGTAAGCGGCGCGCAAATCGGTTTACTCAACCTGTGTGGCGGGAATGTAAAAGGAATACAAATAGGAATCATCAACCATAGCAAGGATACTACCGCCCATAAACTAGGTTTGGTGAATATCACTCCCAAAACCCGTATCCAGATGATGCTGTTTGCAGGTAACACCAGCAAACTGAATGCTGCCGTGCGTTTTAAAAACCGCCGGAGTTATACCATGCTGGGTATCGGTACACACTATCTGGATTTGAATGACAAATTTTCGGGCTGTGTGTTCTACCGTGCCGGTCTTTACTATCCCATCGCCTCCAAACTGGAACTAAGTGGCGACTTAGGTTATTTCCATATAGAAAACTTTGAAAATGAAGATGCGGAAACACCGGAACGCATGTATTCATTGCAAGCCCGTATCAATCTGGAATATAAATTCAAATCCAGAATCAGTTTCTTTGCATCGGGTGGTTACGGCATGACGCGCTACTATGATAAAAATAAGTTCTACGAAAAAAAACCTATTTTCGAAGCAGGTGTTATCTTGTTTTAAGCAGCCCCGTCACCCTAGTATAAACTAATCCATACAGTATGAAACTACAGCATATCGCATTAGTCTGCCTGCTGGCATTAAGTGCCGGGAACGTCACAGCCCAGATGCTCCACCGCCCCGATTCCATGTATACATTCACCGATCCTCGCCTGCAAAAAAAACACCCTTGGCGTGCCGCCGCCGAAACTTTCGGAATGAATGTCGGAGTATGGGCATTCGACCGTTATGTAATGAACGAAGACTTTGCCAAAATCAGTATCGGCAGCATACGGCGCAATATCAAGCATGGTTTTGTATGGGATAACGACCAATTCTCCACCAACCTGTTCGCCCACCCCTATCACGGAAATCTTTATTTCAATGCAGCACGCAGCAACGGACTTACCTTTTGGGAATCGGCTCCATACGCCTTTGCTGGTAGTTTGATGTGGGAAATAGCCGCAGAAGTGGAGCCGCCCGCCATCAATGACCTGATGGCAACCACCCTAGGCGGCATCGCCTTGGGAGAAGTAACGCACCGTATGTCTTCTTTGATACTGGACGACTCCAAGCGTGGTTTCTCACGTTTCACCCGCGAGTTTTTGGGAACCTTGATCTGCCCCATGCGGGGATTGAACCGAATGATAACCGGCGAGATGTGGAAAGTAAAACGCTCTCATTACAAATACCACGATTACGACCGCATTCCGGTACACTTTTCCATAGGTGCCGGTGACCGTTATCTGGCCGATGACAATTACCTGTTCCGTGGAGAGCACAATCCCTACCTTGAATTCCGGGTACAATACGGAGATGCCTTCGATAAAGTGAATGACGGCCCATACGATTACTTCACCGCGCGGGCCACCTTCGGTCTTTCCGGGAACCAGCCTCTTATCAGCCAGATCAACCTGATGGGCAAACTATGGGGTGTTCCCCTGAAAACCACTACCGGCATGGAAATGATGTTCGGTATCTTCCAGCACTTCAACTATTTTGATTCCGAGGAAGTGATTGACGGATCGGGGCGTATCCCTTACAAGATTTCGGAAGCTGCCAGTGTGGGACCGGGTATGATTTATAAATTCCCCCGAATGAACAGCCTGGTAAATTTGGAACAGCGTGTGTTCCTGAGTGCCATCCTGCTGGGTGGAAGCCTTACCGACTATTACAACGTAATAGACCGCAATTACAATATGGGAAGCGGATACAGCATAAAGAACAACACCATTCTGGACTTCGGCCGTTACGGCATGTTCGCACTGAATATGCATCTTTACCAGATTTTTACCTGGAAAGGATACGAACACAAGGATTTGGAAACAATAGATCCGCTCTATCTGAATGCGCAGGGAGACAAAGGAAATGTAATGCTCGCTGTAGTGAATCCGATTATCGAGCTGAATCTAAGCTCCCACTTCAAAGCCAATATGGAAGTGTCCTATTACTACCGCCACACACATTATTCCTACCATGAGGACATAAAATATAAGACCTTTGAAACCCGGCTAGGATTGATTTATCAATTCTAAAGCAAGGAAGAACGGACACGGCTCAAGGTTTCGGGAGTCATCTGTAATAAGGAAGCGATGTACACAAGAGGCGCACGCTTCAATATTTCGGGATGAAGCTGCAACAATCTGTTATAACGTTCATGAGCCGGTTCAAAACGAAGCGTGTCCGCCTTCACCTGTGACTCTATCAAAGAATGTTCGATAAAACCGCGATAAAGACGTTCGATATCGTGATATTGATCTATCAATTTCTCCACTTCCACACGGGGTAACTCCCATACCACGGATGCTTCCAAAGTTTCCACCATCAAGCGGGTGGGCTCCTGTTTAAAATAACTCTCTATGCAAATAATCATTCCGTTCTCATAACCGATATGCTCAGTCAGATCTTTATCATATTTATAATAAAATTGTCTGAGCATTCCTTTTTCTATAAACAACATCGATTTACAAACCTCACCGGCCTGCAAAACAATCTCCCCTTTACGATATTTTCTACAAACTAAGATTTCGGCTAATGCGTGAACACTTTCTCTACTGAGAGGATGGTTAACTTCTGCTATCCTTCTAGCTATGTCTATACTAGTTGTCATGTGCTCCCAATTTTTGTATTTGCTGCAAAAATACAAAAAAGGCTGGATTATTAGACATAAATTACAAAATTAAACCGATAAAGTTCTGAATAATAGTTTTTTTATATACTTTTGAAACGCAATAGTAATAAAACGACCTTTATGAAACTACTAGCCTCTTTAACAATCCTGGGTTTAGTCATGGCACAAAGTGTCACAGCCCAAACGAATTACACAAAGGATCCGGAAAGCTGCACTAGCATTATGGTAGGAAAGAAAGCAACTACCGATGGATCAGTTATAACCAGTCATACATGCGACAGCTGGTACCGAACCTGGGTAAACATGGTTCCGGCAGAAAGTTATGAAAGGGATACTGTAATGAATATTTACGATGGCCGTATGCATACCGAGTTTGTAGCCGACCAGACTAATGTAAAAATCAAGGGGCAAATACCACAAGCTAGAAAAACATATGCCTTCATGGACACCTCCTACCCTTGCATCAACGAAAAGCAGCTGGGGATAGGTGAAACTACCGTAAGCGGACGCAGGGATCTGGAAAATCCCAAAGGTATGTTTATGATTGAAGAATTGCAACGTGTGGCATTGCAACGCTGTACAACAGCCCGTGAGGCTATCCGCCTGATGGGAGATCTCATAAAACAATACGGTTATGGCGACAGCGGCGAATGTCTGACCATTGCCGATCCTGATGAAGTATGGCACTTCGAAGTCTTCGGAGAAGGAAAAGATAAAATTGGCGGAGTATGGGCGGCAGTCCGTATTCCGGATGATCATGTAGGCGTATCTGCCAACATCTCGCGAATCAGCACCCTCAATCTGAAAGATCCCGACCACTATATGGCTTCCGAAAATGTATTTGACGTGGCTAAAAAATTAGGATATTGGGATGGAAAAGAGCCTTTTAAATTTTGGAAAGCTTATAGCGGAAAGAATTACTCCGGCCAACTGAAATCCTTCAGCACCCGCGAGCACTTTATCCTGAATGCACTGGCACCGTCATTAAAGCTTGATTATGAAGCAGAAGAACTGCCTATCAGTGTAAAACCCGACAAGCAAGTATCTGTAACCGATGTTATGGCATTGCTCCGGGAAACATACGAAGGAACGCCGCTGGATATGACACAGAATCTGAAAGTTACGGTAAAAGATAGAAAAACCGGAAAAGTAGACACCATTATCAGCCCGAAAGCCAATCCGTGGATGCGTGGCGATGAACTGAATATGCTGAACGGTATTAAAAAGGGAGTTGTGAAATCAGTACGCAATATCGCAGTTCCGCAATGTGCTTATTCTACAGTTATCCAATTACGCAACTGGCTGCCCGATGCAGTAGGCGGTGTGGTATGGTTCTCTATGGACAACCCCGGACAAAGCCCGCGCGTTCCGGTATTCTGTGGCATTACTGATTTCCCTGCTATGTATAAAATCTGCGGTAACCACCGCTATCGCGACGACGCCGCCTTATGGCACTATCGCCGCGCCAACAAACTGGCTGCTGTAAGATGGGGAACTGCCCGCAAAGTAATGGAAAAAAATATTCGTCATTTCGAGGAAAAAGGACAACGGGAACTTCCATTTGTGGAAGCACAATACCAAAGTATCCTTCAATCTAAAGGGGAAGAAGCAGCCCGTGCTTATCTCACAGACTACACGGCAGACTTTATAGGCGCCACCATCCTTCGCTGGGACGAAATGGCAAACCAATATTGGATTGAGTCACGCTTCGGCTTTTAATTGTTAACCTTATCATATTAAAAACAAACTTATGAAGACAAAAGTATTCACACTAGCCGCACTGCTATGCTGTGCATCAGCCATGTATGCACAAGAAAGTGGTTACAAATTCACGACTGTTGCATCACAGAAAGCAACTCCAGTCAAAAATCAGGCCTCTACCGGAACTTGCTGGTGCTTTGCCACCACTTCGTTCATGGAATCCGAACTGCTCCGTATGGGCAAAGGGGAATATGATCTTTCTGAAATGTTCATTGTACGCCAAAAGTACTTGAACCAATTGGAAGACAACTATTACCGGGGAGGCAACGGGAATTTAGGACAAGGAAGCCTTTCACACACATGGAAGAATGCTTTCAACCAAGTGGGTATCGTACCCGAGGAAGTATATCACGGAATCAACTATAACTCAGAGAAACATAACCATGGCGAAATGGTGAGATATATCAACGCTTTAGGAAACACAGCCGTTAAGATGAAACGTCGCAGCCCGGAATACTACAAGCTGATCAACAACCTTTTCGATACTTATCTAGGAGAACTTCCTGAAAAGTTCACTTACAAAGGAAAAGAGTACACTCCGAAATCTTTTGCCGAAAGTCTGGGTTTGAACATGGACGATTATATCGAACTGACTAGTTTCACTCACAAACCGTATTACCAGAAATTCTCTCCGGAAGTACCCGACAATTGGGAAAATGAACAAATGTACAATCTTCCGCTGGACGAAATGATGGAAGTTGCCGACTATGCTTTGACCCACGGATATACCGTATGTTGGGACGGTGATGTCAGTGAAAAAGGTTTTTCATTCAAAAATGGTGTAGCCATCAATCCGGTAGTGAAAAAAGCGGAAGACCTTTCGGGTTCCGACCGTGCACGTTTTGAGAAAATGGACCCTAAAGAACAAAGAGAGATGCTGGCGGAAGCCTACAAATTTGAAAAACCGTGTCCCGAAGTAAATGTCACTCCGGAAGTCCGTCAGGAAGGTTATGAAGCATTTGTCACTACAGATGACCACCTGATGCATCTTACCGGTATTACCAAAGACCAGAACGGGACCAAATACTATATCACCAAAAATTCTTGGGGTACAGAACGCAATACATTTGGCGGGTATCTGAATATGTCCGAAAGCTATGTACGTGCCAAGACTATTTTCCTCATGGTGCATAAAGATGCTATTCCGGCTGCAATCAAACAGAAATTAGGAATTAAATAAAAAAGAAAAGAGCAGGCGTCCGTTTTTCTAAAATAGACGCCCGTTTTTTGAAAACAGATATCCGGAATCTCAATACATACTTGTGTTTTCAAATGGACATCTATTTTTTAGTAAAAGATTCATAATAACTATGACGAAAAAGAACTTATTTACATTAGTCTTATGCTTATTCTGTTTCGGAACCACAACTCATGCGCAACGTATCCCCACATTGGAGGAGGCCGTATACGGAGGACTGATCAAGACAGAAGGCGGAAGTAACGTGAACTGGATGAAAGATGGAGAACGTTATTCCAAAATAGAGAAAAATGCCGAGGGAGCATACGAGGTCACTGCCTACAAAGCAAAGGACAATTCCAAAGAAGTGCTGATCCCTGCCAATATGCTTCTGAATCCGCAAACAGGAAAACCTATCTCTGTCCGCAATTTCGTATTCAGCGAGGATAACTCCAAAGTATTGATCTATACCAATACCCGTCGCGTATGGCGTTATGATACCCGCGGTGATTACTGGGTGCTTAATTTGAAAGACGGCAAACTGCAACAATTGGGCAAAAGCTTGCCGGAAGCTACCTTGATGTTCGCCAAGTTCTCGCCGGATGCCAGCCGGGTAGCATATGTCTCCAGAAACAACATTTATGTAGAGAGTCTGGTTGACGGGAAAATCAACCAACTAACTCAAGACGGAAATAATGAAATTGTAAACGGAACATTCGACTGGGTATACGAAGAAGAATTCAACTGCCGCGACGGTTTCCGCTGGAGTCCCGACGGGCAATACATAGCCTATTGGCAAAGCGATACCCAAGGTACGGGATGGTTTGATATCATCAATAATGTAGATTCCATTTATCCTAAAATCCAACGTTTTCCCTACCCTAAAGCCGGAACAGCAAACTCCGCTGTAAAAGTAGGCTATGTATCAGCCGACGGTGGAAACACCACTTGGCTGGCTCTTCCAGGTGATGCACGCAACCACTATATTCCACGTATGGAATTCATTCCGGGCTGCAACGAACTGTTCATCCAGCAAATGAACCGTGCCCAAAACACCAATAAAGTATGGATTGCGAAAATAGGTGAAAATACCCCCGTCAATATCTTTACCGATCAAGATGCCGCATGGTTGGAAACGAATGACAATGTGCGTTGGTTGAAAGGGAACAAGTATTTCACTTGGGAAAGCGAACGTGACGGATGGCGCCACCTGTATCGTGTAAGCCGTGATGGTAAAGAAATCAAGCCCATCACCCAAGGAGCTTTTGATTATATTCAAGAAGTAGGTGCGGATATGGATAAAGGTTTTGTGTACTTTATCGCCTCTCCCGACAACTTCACCCAGCGCTATCTCTACCGGGCACGTCTTTTCGGCAATGGAGAGGTAAAGCGGCTAAGTCCTGTTGACCAAAGCGGGCAACATCGTTATATCATGTCACCGTCCGGCAAATGGGCAGTCCATACATTCAGTAACTCGGAAACTCCCCCTGTAATCGACATGGTGTCTTTCCCTGCCCATAAAAGTATACGTCTGATTACTGACAATGCAAAAGCCAAGGAGCAATACAAAGCCTTGGGGCTGCAACCGAAAGAATTTGTAAAAACCCGTTCAGGAGAACTGGAACTGGATGCATGGATGATCAAACCCGTAAACTTTGATCCCAGCAAAAAATATCCGGTCATAATTGATGTCTATGGAGAACCTGCCAACGCCACCGTGCAGGATGTATGGAGCGGAGGAAGTTTATGGCACCAGTACTTGGCAAACCTGGGGTATATCATAGTCAGCATCGAGAACCGTGGTGCCAATGCACCCCGTGGACGCGAATGGCGCAAATGTATTTATGGAGAAGTCGGAACCTTTGCCAGTGAAGATCAGGCAAGAGGCATCCAAGACTTGGCACGTCAATACTCTTTCATTGACACCGCACGTATCGGTATCACCGGCTGGAGTGGCGGAGGCAGCCAGACGCTGAACAGTATGTTCCGTTATCCCGATGTTTTCCACACAGGTATTGCCATTGCTTTTGTGGCCGACCAGCGTCTGTATGACACGGTTTATCAAGAACGTTATATGAATACTCCTCAAAATAATCCGGAGGGCTACCGCAAAGGGTCTCCCATCTCGTATGCAGCAGGATTGAAAGGCAACTTGCTGTTAATTCACGGTACAGGAGATGACAATGTCCATTATCAGAATTGTGAAATGTTGGTCAATGAACTGGTACGGCACGGAAAAATCTTCTCACAGATTTCTTACCCGATGCGTTCCCATGGAATTTACGAAGGCGAGGGAACCAGCTTGCATCTGCGAAAGACAATGGCTGATTACTGGCTGAAAAACCTGCCTGCCGGAGGAAAATAAATATGCCAAAATTCCTGCTGATATGATTATACAGTCGGCCATTCTGAACATTAGTGAAACTTTTCATATACATAAAATGATTAGAGTCCAAATTTTTCACAAAAGTTCGGGATGGCAGACTGATAAACCGATTTCGTTTTAGCAAGCTTAGCACTAAACACATAAACTAAATGAAGAAAATACAACTATTCTTATTACAATTTCTGTTAATATCTATTACGCAGCACACCAATGCCCAACTCCCTGTCAAAACAGAATATACCGTTGAGATGGGAGGAACATCGGGTAAAGGAACCTACGCGCCGATGTGGCTTACTGCCAACAGGCAAGGTTTATCTTCTGCCAATACCGAAAATGGTTATTTACGGGCAGGGATTGCACATACAATGCCATTAAACCAACATTTCGGCTTCAGTGCAGGACTGGATTTGGCAACCGCCTACAATTTCACCTCCTCCTTCATCATCCAACAAGCCTATGCAGACCTCAGTTACCGATGGTTGAACCTGAGTATCGGCAGCAAAGAACGCTTGCCCGAGTTAAAGAATTCCAAGTTAAGCAGCGGAGGTATGGTAGAATCAAATAATGCCCGCCCCATTCCCCAAATACGCCTGGAAGTTCCCGATTATGTAGCCATACCAGGTACCCATAAATGGCTTCACTTGAAAGGACACATAGCCTATGGACGTTTTACTGATGACAAATGGCAGGAACATTTCACCTCCATAGGCAACCCATATACCATTGATGTACTTTACCACAGTAAATCGCTTTTCGCCAAAGTAGGAAACAAAGAACATTTTCCGGTAGAATTTGAAGGAGGAATACAAATGTCCGCCCAATTTGGCGGAGACCAATATATTGCAGGACAAAAAGAGCCTGTAATAGATATGCCTACCCGGTTTGTTGACTTTATGCGTGTATTGGTTCCTATGGCCGGAGATGATACCACACCCGAAGGCGAACAAGTAAACATCTACGGAAACCATGTCGGTAGCTGGAATTTTGCCGCAACAGCTTATCTTAACCGATGGAAGGTAAAGATCTATTATGAACATTATTTCGACGACCACTCCCAAATGTTTTTCCAATACGGACGTTGGAAAGACGGACACATCGGACTGGAAATAACTTTTCCCAAAAACCGCTTCATTGATACTTTTGTATACGAAGGATTAGGAACAAAAGATCAAACCGGACCTATGCTGTATGATTCCTTTTGGGGGAAATTTGAAGAGCAAATCAGTGCTAAAGATAATTATTATAATCACTACCTCTATCAAGGATGGCAGCATTGGGGAATGGGAATAGGTAATCCTTTACTTCCCGGACCTATTTACAACAAGAACGGACAGATTACTTTTATCAGCAATCGTGTACTGGCACATCACATAGGATTCTGCGGTTCCCCCTGTCAGTCGCTAAGTTATCGTATGCTGCTCTCCTACTCCCGCCATTGGGGTACTTATGATAATCCTCTGAATGAGATCAAGAAACAATTCAACTCTTTGTTTGAAGTAACTTATGCTCCACAACAACTGAAAGGATGGAGTTTCACTGTATCCGGAGCTATGGATCGCGGCAGCATACTTGGAAATAATTATGGTGGAATGCTGGTTATCCGCAAACAAGGAATTATCAAATCGGGCAATAAATAGAAGTTTTAACTGTCAACCCAATCAACATATGAAACAAATATTATTATTCATACTCTTTATGCTGGGAATCAGCAGTTGTGACAAAGCTCCCATCAATGGCAAATTAGATGGCAGATGGCAATTAATGACTATAGAATATACTAATGGGAAAATAGAAGAATGTAACCGCATTTATTATAGTATCCAGTTACATTTGGTGGAAATCAGTGCCAAAGGTGGAAATGGAGGCACTCATATCGGACGTTTCTCTTATAAAGGAGATGAGGTAACCATGAGTGAATTCCGCCACCGGGGAGATGAAGAAAAACTAACGACACTGAATGAATTGAAACCTTTCGGACTTAATCAAGCTATTAATCATCTTAAGGTGGAAAAAGCAACAGGCAAGAAACTAATTCTGAAATCTGATTATGCACGCCTCACATTCAGAAAGTTCTAAAAAAATATACCACAGGCTATACAAACTGTCTGCCGATAAAATATCGGCAAAACAATTTATACGCTATAGCAGTGGCAAACCACTATACCGGATTTCCAGAAATCAATTTATCAGCAGAAATAAAACTGGTGCCACCACTCATGGAGCCGGCTTTACAAATATTGAAGCCGGCTTCATGAAACAAGTTCTTTACCTTCCTGTAGTCTGTGGTGAAATAAATTTATCTTCTAGGCTTGATATCCAATTTTACCGGCTTCAACATGTTTTCCGGACTTAGGATTGTATCCAACTCTTCCTTATTTAAAATACCATGTTCCAAGACCAGTTCATAAACACTTCTACCTGTTTCCAACGCTTCTTTTGCAATCTTTGTAGAGTTTTTATAACCAATAATCGGATTCAATGCGGTTACTACACCAATACTGTTATGCACTTCAATCTTGCAACGTTCCGCATTAGCAGTAATACCTTCTACACAACGTGTACGCAAGGTTTCAAAACCATTGATCATTAAATCTACAGATTCAAAACAACACTGTGCCATCACCGGTTCCATAGCATTCAGTTCCATTTGGGCAGCTTCGCCAGCCATAGTCACACATAGTTCGTTACCCATTACCTTATAACAAATCTGATTCATCACTTCAGGAATCACCGGATTCACCTTACCTGGCATTATAGAAGATCCCGGTTGCATAGCCGGAAGGTTGAATTCTCCTAAGCCACAACGCGGTCCGCTAGCCAGCAAACGTAAATCATTACATATTTTATTTACCTTTACGGCTATCCTTTTTAAAGCTGAAGCATAACCTACCAAGCAGGAAGTATCTGAAGTAGCTCCTACCAAATCTGACGACAATTTGAAATCAAAACCTGTAATTTCACACAATGCTTTCACACATTTTTCCGCATATCCCGGTTCCGCACAAATGCCTGTACCAATAGCGGTAGCACCCATATTTACTGTCAGGAAGTCTGCCGCAGCTTCATTCAAATGACGAATTTCATCTCTCAATATACTGGCAAAACCATTGAATGTCTGACCTAAAGTCATAGGAACGGCATCTTCCAGCTGAGTACGCCCCATTTTGATGATATGCGCAAACTCTTCTCCTTTCTTATGGAATGCACCAATCAGCGATTCCAAATAAGGCAGAAAACGAAGATGAGAATAATACATGCCAATATGGATTGCAGTGGGATAAGCATCATTCGTTGATTGTGAGCAGTTCACATGATCATTAGGAGAGCAATATTGATACTCGCCACGTTTGTGTCCCATAATCTCCAAAGCACGGTTAGCAATGACTTCATTAGCATTCATATTGGTAGAAGTACCGGCACCTCCCTGAATCATGTCTACCGGGAATTGCTCATGATGCTCACCATTTAAGATTTCCTGACACGCCAACACTATGGCATCTTTTTGTTCTTTAGTCAATAAACCTAACTCATAGTTAGCCATTGCAGCTGCCATTTTCGTAATGGCAAGACCGTTGATAAACAACGGATATTCATTTAGATGAAATTTACTTATTGGGAAATTTTCTATGCCTCTTAGAGTCTGCACACCATACAATGCACTGGCCGGAATTTCGCGGGCACCAATTAAATCACTTTCTACTCGGGTTTCTTCTGTAAGTTTTGTTTCCATGATCAGGTTATTTATTAGTTTATCATTTCTTATTTTATACAGCAAAGGTATAAACTAACATTTTGATATCAAAATATAATCTGATATAATTTCAAAATATTATTTTATACTTATTTTTCGAGATAAAACGGATAGCACACTTACATTATGAAAGTTCATTCAGTTAACAAAGTCTTATATCCTTTGAAGTTCATTCAAAAAACAGACATAAAAAAAGGCGTCCATTCAGAACGCCCTTATTCTATTTTTTAACTTCGGAACTCTTATTTAACCTTTATTCTATCAAAGCCTTCTCCAAATACACCAATGACAGCACTTTGTGATACAAATGCATTCGGATCTATATCTTTTATCAAACGGAATATAGTAGTAGACTCACGTTTTTTTGCCAGCACAAACATCATTTTCACACCCGCACCGGTATAACAACCTACTCCGTCAATGAACGTCACTCCTCGATGAAGGTCTTTATTTATGCGATGCCCTATTTCTTCATGCTTCTTAGAAATAATAAAGAATTGCACTGACTGACGGGCACTATTTACTACCTGATCCAAGACAAAGCTGGATATAAACAAGACAACATATCCATATACCACCTTCTCCCAATCATGCAATACAAAATAACTGGAAGAGATAATAACCAAATCACACATCAAAATAACCCGGCCCAAAGTAATATCACGATACTTATTGACAATAGCAGCTATAATATCCGTACCTCCTGTGCTACCATTGGCAGAAAAAGCGACACCAATACCACCTCCGCAGAAAAAGGCTCCCAAGACACAAGCCATGAAAGGTTGGTCATGTATTAAAGACTCTCCCCCGGTCAAATCCTGTATGATAGGCAGAATAGAACTCAGCACAAATACAGCATAGATGGTTTTCACACTAAACTTCCATCCCAAAATAACCAAAGAAAGTATCAACAATGCTCCGTTTATTCCCAAATAGGTGTACTGAACCGGCAAACCGGTAGCCCAATAAACAATAGAAGCAATACCTGGCACCGCACCCGAAGGAAGGTCATTAGGTAACAAAAAGACGGTCCATCCAATAGCATACATCAGCATACCAAGAGCAATCAACATATAATCCCTTAGTTCTCTGATAATCCGTTGCTTACGCGTCGTAATAAAGACTGAATCCATGTGAGTTTTCCTTTATAAAATCATATTGTCCGCAAAAGTACAAAAAGATTGAATCACTTGGCTTCAAAAGGTGACATTTTTTCAAGTAAAAAGTCCTGTTAGTCCGATTTATCAAAAACAACAGTGCCTTTCACCCTTTATTATTCTTTAGGATGTAAATACCAATCTTTATAATCCGCGCCAAAAGAATCTCTCCACTGTTTAAACTCGGGATAATAGGTAGTAATAGACACCTTCTCTGAAGGCCATCTAAATTCACTGTTACTGATATTTATAGCGAAAGGCATATTATCTTCTGCTATATAATACATTGGGATACCATTGGAGTCTTGACTCAAATCACTACCCGTACCACGTAAACTCTCATCAGCTACGCTTGTCGGCTTATAGCCTGACAAATGTACTTCATGAGAACGTTTATTCACAAAAATGAAAGAATTGTAAGGCGGATAAGCATCCATGTCGCTTACTTTATCATATTTTTTAAATCCGATCACTACAGTCACAGGCTTTTTGAGAACAGGCTTTATATCAGAAAAAAGTATTAATACAGGCTTTTCTATTCCCGGCTCAAAGTTTTTTCCGATCACATTACCTTCTTGACTCACCTGCACCAAATCTATATGCTCCTTCCCTACGTAATCCAACTGAAAACCAAACCCATTTGTATAAGTAGCACCATCATTCATCGGAGTAAAAGTAGTAGTGGTGCGCACCAATGCGTTAGAAGATTTATCTTTCACAACTGTACTGGAATAATATATCACAACATCATTCATATCGTAATCATTCTTATCAGGCCAATTGTCCTCATAAGCCAAAGACCCTTTGACTACATACGAAATTTCACCCTTATTTACTTCATCCGGTATATTAGGAGTAGGTTCTACAGAAGAAGAAGCAGACGCCATAATAGCAAACTGTACATCATTAAAACGCATGTCCACATTATCTTCCATAGCCATAAAGAAACAATTGTCCAGTTCCGGATCACTTAACAAAACTGAACGTTGCTCTTTATTATCGTTATATGCAGGATTAGAATAACGAGGAAAAACACCCTTTTCTTTTCCAAATCCCATTCCCAATAAAATCCATCCAATATGAGTACCTTGGGGAAATTCATCTTCATACTTGCTTTGTTCCTTATTCCAATATTTTAGTTTTATTTGCTCACCGACTAAAGATTTAGGAGCATTCCTACTGGAACGTGGAATCAGGATGGTCTTTTTTATGGTAGCTATGTCCACAGACTCTCCTTCTTTATAAGTATAATAAGCAACCATATCCTCCCACGCAGTAGACGAGAAATCAAAATAAGTCGCAACCAAACCTGTAGATTTAGTTATTACCATATCATTACTCCCTGAAGTACGTAGTTCCGGAAACCTTTCCAACAAATTACGATTATCTACTACTATAGAACGGCTTAAATTACTGCATCTCTCTAAAAAAGCACCGGGTATATCCAACTTTTCAGGCAACAAATAATCAGGAACCCCATTTTCATTCCAATTACCCAATACATCATATCCGTCAGGATAACTCACTCCTCCCATTACCGCTCTAGAATGCCCGTTGGCAGACAGTTGTGCCTTATAATCAACATAATTAAAGGTTAGTCCGTCAGATAGAAATTCCAATTCAACAGGTGATACAACCAACACATTATCAGTTACCAGCCATACCTTTTTCAAATAAGCCGGCAAAGATACTTTTGAAAAAAATCTACCATTCATATCAGTCGAAGCGGCATAAATGGGATTTATATCTTTAAATTCCCAAGTATTTCCAACTAATTCCATAGGATATTCATCATACAGATAAAAAGCAGTCTGTACTTTCATGCCATAATCAATGATAAGTTGACTATTACGGACAGTAGTAAAATCAAAAAAATCGTCTTTATTGATTTTTTCCTCCTCTTCTTCCTCTTCCCCCGTATATATATCATGCATATTACGCAAGCAAGACACAAAGAAAACTGATAAGCAGATGATCCAAAATTTTGTTTTCATAAAGTAGTGCGTGATTATTTTCGACAAATATAGCCATAAATAACTAAAAAACAACTAAATAGTCAGAAAAAAAACTGTCCCCCGACTCACGTCGGAGAACAGCCACAACACAAACACAAAATAAAACACGACAAAACTACTATGCAATTTTTTAGCCTGCTCTATGTTTTGAGTAACATAACTACCGCCAATCAGGTATTCACATATCCAAGAGGGGTTTCAGGTTATTTGCATCTATAAAACGCCACACTAGCGTCCTTTGTTCATCGGTCTTTCTAAAAATATCTTAATTCTTATTGAATTCCTCTTTCTCTTAGTTTCAGCTGCCAGTTCCAAGCCGAACGTAGAGTGTCCTCCAAATTGGCTTCTGCCTTCCATCCCAACTCCTTATTAGCAAAATCAGGATTAGCCCATACCTTCTCAATATCTCCGGCACGACGACCCACGATCTGATAATTAAGTTTCACACCGGTAGCTTTTTCAAACGTATTGATCAGTTCCAATACAGAAACGCCTTTACCCGTTCCAATATTAAAGACTTCCACCTTCTCCTTCTGCTTGTTATTCAAAATGCGATCCATTGCGATAACGTGAGCCTTCGCCAAATCCACTACATATATATAGTCACGGATGCAAGAACCGTCCGGTGTATCATAATCATCCCCGAACACACTCAGTTTTTCACGAATACCCATCGCTGTCTGAGTAACATAAGGTAGCAAATTTTGTGGAACCCCATTAGGTAATTCACCTATTAATGCAGTGGGATGTGCGCCAATAGGATTAAAGTAACGCAACATAATAGCATTGATAGGCGATCCCGAAGCAACTGTATCACGAATAATTTCTTCATTGATCTGTTTTGTATTACCGTACGGAGACTCAGCCTTCTTAATCGGAGCCTCTTCCGTTACAGGAAGAACATCGGGCTGGCCATACACCGTACATGATGATGAAAAAATAATACCTTCTACTCCATGTTTCGGCATTAACTCCAACAGGTTAATCAATGAAACCAAGTTATTGCGATAATACAACAACGGTTTTTGTACCGATTCACCCACAGCCTTGCTAGCCGCAAAATGAATAATACCTTTTATACCCGGATATTTAGTAAACAGCTTATCCATTCCCTCAAGATCCAAGCAATCCAACTTTTCAAATGCAGGACGGATTCCTGAAACCTTTTCTATATTATCTACCACATCGGCGCTTGAGTTGGACAAATTGTCCACAATCACTACGTCGTAACCGCTATTTTGCAGCTCTACTACCGTATGAGAACCGATGTAGCCGGTTCCTCCTGTTACTAAAATTCTTTCTTTCATAATACTTAATATTCTGTCGTTTTCTAATAGGTTCAAAACAACTTCGACGGGTAGATCCCTTTTCGTATCATATCATTGATACGAAGCAGGACTTGTATCTTGTCATCATGCGATACCAATCCCATCCATCTGGCAGGTGTCTCAATCACTTTCACCCTGACTCCGTCAGCAATACGCTCATTCATAAAAGCCGGAATAGAATAATGGGCTTTCATATCCATTCCATTCTCATCTATGAACTTATCGAACGCCTTCTTCATCTCACCGAATACCTGCGGAGTAAATCCCCACATATTCATTGAAACCAAGCTGTTGTCATCCAAAGCCACCCATTTATGTAATTCATTAGGATACATCGGATTTCCACTTATCCGTTCTACTCCTACACGGTCTGTAACGGACAACAGATATCCCTTTTCATCCACTTCACAAATACCACGGGTAACCCCTCCGCTTTCCGCCAATACATTTCTCAGCCTGTAGCAAATATTGAAACTATGGTAGTCAGCTTCTCCCAACATCACCAGATTATTATATAACAATTCAAAACTTTCTCTTTGGTAAAAGTTCACGGCATTTATCACACCGAATGGAGAGTCAATCAACTCTTCTCCCATCAGAACAGCTCTTACCGAACCGTACAGTGCTTTGCGCTTCGGATTACGCTTTTCTTCAGGAATCGTTTCCACATCCTGATAAACATACTCCACTTCTACCACATGTTCGTATTTGCCTGATACCAGTTTCTTGAATTCTTGTTCAAAATGTCTGCTTATGACAAATACGATCTTATTAAATCCGACTCTTACGGCATCATATATGGAAAAATCTAATATTGTTTCGCCATTAGGACCTATTCCCTCCAGCTGTTTCAATCCACCATATTTATTCCCCATAGTGGCCGCGAGTACAATCAAGGTCATAGCCATTTAATCTCTCTATTAATTCTAATGCAAAAATAAGCATAAAAATTGAATTTATGGACAAGAACAATGGATTTCTTTCTAATAAAAAAGTCCGAAGCTGTGCTCCGGACTTCTGAATCGGTTTATTTTAACGATGAAGTGAATTTATTCTATTCCAAACAAAACACCCAAGCCTTTGTCTACACCTGAAAATCCCATGAATGCCATTGCCAGCAGACCGGCAGTAACCAATGCGATAGCCATTCCCTGCATTCCTTTAGGTATATTCACCAAACTTAATTGTTCACGGATACCTGCAAACAACACCATAGCCAAAGCAAAACCAAGAGCTGTAGAGAAGGCATAAACCACCCCCGTCAACAAATCAAAGTCTTTCTGGATTACCAAAATAGCCACACCCAGAATACAGCAGTTAGTAGTAATCAACGGAAGAAAGACTCCTAATGCCTGATAAAGGGCGGGAGATACCTTCTTCAAAATGATTTCCACCATCTGTACCAATGCTGCAATGACAAGGATAAATGCAATGGTCTGCAAATATTCCAACCCGAAAGCATCGAGCACGAATTTCTGGATAAGATAGGTAACAATGGTAGCGATGGTAAGCACGAATGCAACAGCCGCTCCCATACCCGTAGCTGTCTCAACTTTCTTGGATACACCTAGGAATGGACAAATACCCAAGAATTGTGACAACACAATGTTGTTCACAAATATAGCGGTGATAAATATCAATATATATTCCATTTTCTTACTTTTTACGGGTTATGCTTTCTTCAGTTTATTCACAATCGCAATGAGGTAACCCAATGCAATGAAGGCTCCCGGTGCGAGAACGAAAATCAACATTCCGTATTGCTCCGGCATAATAGCGATATCAAACAATTTACCTGTACCAAGGAACTCACGTACACCACCAAGGATGGTCAATGCAAGTGTAAATCCTAGTCCCATACCCAATCCGTCAAAGAATGAAGGAACAGGACCGTTCTTTGCGGCAAACGCTTCGGCGCGTCCCAGCAAGATACAGTTTACCACAATCAACGGAATAAACAATCCCAAAGTAGCATACAGCGCCGGCACATATGCCTGCATAATCATCTGCAACAAGGTTACAAATGATGCAATAACCACAATGAATGCAGGAATACGCACCATATCAGGAATCAGATTCTTGATAGATGAAATTACCACATTCGAACAAATCAACACAAACATGGTTGCCAGTCCCATACCCATACCATTGATGGCAGAAGAAGTGGTTCCCAATGTAGGACACATACCCAAAAGGAGTACAAACGTAGGATTCTCTTTGACAATCCCGTTCATCAATACTTTAAAATTATTCATAGTCTGCTCCTTCCTTATTTTTTGTTTTTACAATCTTGCTTTGGGCATTCTGCTTTTTTACAGTCCGCCTTGTCGCAGTTAGCAGGATCACATTTACCACCACAAGCAGCTTTGCAGGCAGCAGAGTCACAGGCTTGTCCGCAACAATCCTGAGTTCCCTCACATTGTGCCTTAGCTGCTTTGGGGGCATCGGCAGCAGTTTCAGACACCTGCTGTGTCGCACCGCTGGAACCATCCACATTTTGGCCACTATATGCCGCATAAGCATTATTCACAGCTTTCAGAAAAGCACGTGTCGTGATAGTAGAAGCAGTGATTGCATCTATCTGACCGCCATCTTTATTTACAACCAATGCTTTCTGTCCCGGATTCATACCAGTAATATCGCCTTTGCCGCCTTTCTTAAACCAATCGGCTGCCTTTGATCCCAGTCCCGGAGTTTCTGCATGACTCAACAAAGAATAGTCTATAATATTACCCTCTTTATCGAAACCTACCAATACATTCAACGCACCACCAAAACCATTTGCAGAAGACTCTACGGCTGCACCAATAAATTCTCCTCCTTTGGTTGCTTTATATATCTTATAAGTAACGCCTTCCAATTCTATGGTTTCAGGAGCTTCGGCAGGATTATTGTCAAATCCCGGAACTACGATAGCAATGGCATCACTCAAAGCCTTGGCATTAGCCTGTGCAATGGGTTCCTTTGTCAACTCATTCACATAACCCAGCAATGCTCCGGCTACCACGGTTACGCCTGTCAGCACGATAACCATGTTTTTCAAAGATGATTCTAGTTTTTTCATTTCTTCACGACCTCCCCGAATCTTTTAGGTTTACAATAAGTATTGATTAACGGAGTGAATGCGTTCATAATGAATATAGCGAAAGACATACCTTCGGGATATGCACCGAACAAACGGATAACCACGGTCAGGAAACCGATAGCCACACCGTAAATAATCATACCTTTATGAGTCATAGGCGAAGTAACATAGTCGGTTGCCATGAAAATAGCTCCCAACATCAAACCACCTGTAAACAAGTGAGCCAACGGAGATGCGTAAGCAACCGGATCAACCAAATGCATCAGCCCGGCAAATACAAATACTGTCACTAGAATAGATACAGGAATATGCCAGGAAATAATCTTTTTCCATAGCATATATCCCAGACCAAGCAATAAAGCCAATGCACTCACCTCACCTAGTGAACCCGGGTTATTACCCAGAAACAGACTTAATGTATCGGGCAACTGACCTAAAGCATTTGCATCACCCTTTACAGCCATTTTCATCAATGCCAGCGGAGTAGCACCGGTTTCAGCATCGGTATAACTTCCCCATTGTTGAACCAACGGCCATGAAGTCATCTGCACAGGAAAAGAAATCAGCAGGAAGATACGACCTACCAGCGCGGGATTGAAAGGATTACAACCCAATCCGCCGAAAGTCATCTTGCCCACACCGATTGCCACCAACGCACCGATGATAATAATCCAAAGCGGCAAGTTGGAAGGCAGATTGAATGCCAGCAACACACCGGTTATAATAGCCGAACCATCACAGATGGTAGAGCGTTCTCTCTTCAAAATAAACTTGGTAATCGCCCATTCGAAGAATACACAGGCGGCAACCGAGGTCAAGGTCACCACCACGGCGCCCAGTCCGAACATATAAAATGACACCAGCAACGCAGGTATCAACGCAATGAGTACACCATACATATTCTTCTGTATGCTGTCACCGCTATGAACGTGAGGCGATAATGATACTATTAATTTATTAGCCATACTATTTTGTCGAATTATTTTTTAGCATTACGTGCACGGATGATACCGCCTACTGTGCCCTTACCCAAACGGATATAGTCCAGCAAATAACGATGAGACGGACATGTAAACTGACACGAACCGCACTCGATGCACGACATTACATCTTCTTTTTCTACTCTCTCCCAGTCCTTATGAGCTGAAAGTGTCGCCAACAAGAAAGGCTCCAATCCCATAGGACACACACTGACGCACTTGGCACAGCGGATACAGGGCTGAGCTTCCGCACGGGCAGCTTCCTTATCATTCATAATCAGCACACCCGAACTACCTTTACAAATGGGAACTTCCGTATTAACCAGTGCTTTACCCATCATCGGACCGCCACCTATCACTTTTCCCGTATCTTCGGGCAAACCGCCAGCCGCATCAATCAGCTGGCTCATCGGGGTACCCATACGGGTGAGGAAGTTGGAGGGATTCTTGACAGACTTACCCGTAACAGTCACGATACGTTCAAACAAAGGTTTGTTTTTCTGAACGGCTTCATAAACGGCAAATGCAGTACCTACATTCTGAACTACCGCACCCACATTGATAGGAATAGCGGGAGGAGCAGGAACCTGGCGACCGATCACAGCATCTATCAACTGTTTCTCACCACCTTGCGGATATTTCACCTGCAAAGGAACTACCTCTATACCGGGATACTGAGCAGCCTTTTCAGTCATCAACTTAATAGCATCCGGTTTATTATTTTCAATACCGATATATCCCTTGGTCACTTTTGCAGCTTTCATCAGGATGCTTACACCCACCAGTACTTCGTCTGCCTTTTCCAGCATCAAACGATGATCGGCAGTGAGGTAAGGCTCACATTCTACAGCATTGATAATTACACATTCCGCCTTGCAGCCCGGAGGAGGAGAAAGTTTCACATGAGTAGGGAAACAAGCACCGCCCATACCTACTACACCTGCATTTTTCACTTTAGCAACGATTTCTTCGGGTGTGAGAGCACACTCTTTCACCAATGTCGAACTGCGGTCTATTGATTCTTCCCATTCGTCACCATCCACATCGATAAAGATAGCCGGCTTGCGGTAACCGCTAGCATCGATTACGGCGTCTACCTTGTTCACTTTACCGGATACAGACGAGAAGATGGCTGCTGAAACAAAGCCACCCGCCTCAGCAATCTTCGTACCTACCTTCACCACATCGCCTTTTTTCACGATGGCAGTAGCAGGAGCACCGATATGCTGTGACAAAGGAAATACCGCTTGCTTAGGAAGTGCAAGTGTTTCAATGGCTTTGCCTGCTGACAATTTATTTTCTGCTGGATGTACTCCACCAATTCTAAATGTCTTCACTGTTATATCTTTTTAATTTTTACTTACTTTGAATTTTGATTATGCTTCCGTTTTCGGAGTTTCCACCTTTGAAGCCTCTACTTTTACAGCAGGTTTTGCAGCAGCCTCACCAGCCGGCACTTCTACTTTCGGTTTACGTGGCGGGAAATTGATAGCTTGGATAGCCCCTTTCGGACATTCCGATTCGCATTTACGGCAAGACTTACACTTAGCCGGATCAATGTATGCCAAATTATTTTCCAACGTAATGGCTTCGAACGGACACACTTTCACACACTTTCCACAACCAATACAACTAGCCTTGCAAGCTTTGTTGGCAACAGCTCCCTTATCCTTGTTCACACACATCACCACTACGCGGCGGTTGTTCTTTCCTTTCGGACGAATTTCAATGATCTTACGCGGACAAGCTTTGCTGCAAGCCCCACAAGCTGTACATTTTTCTTCGTCCACTTCCGGAAGACCGGTTTCAGGATTCATGTGAATAGCATCAAACTGACACGCTTCCACACAATCACCACAACCCAGACAACCGAATGTACAACCCGTCTCACCACCTGAAGTGGCATGAGCGATGGCACACGATTTAGCTCCGTCGTACAGAGCAGTACGAGGGCGATTTTCACAACTACCGTTACATCTTACCACCGCAACTTTCGGTTCAGCAGCAACGGCTTCCAATCCCAAAATGGCAGCTACTTTCTCCATTACCGGAGCACCACCAACCGGACATAACTTACCCTCCAGTGAACCGGCATCGGCAGCCTTCACGCAGGCACCGGCAAAACCAGAGCAACCGGGATAACCACATCCACCGCAATTCGCCTGAGGAAGCACTTCGCTCACCTTGGCAATCCGCGGATCTTCATACACAGCAAACTTCTTAGAAGCGGCATACAAGATTACCGCGGCAATCAAGCCAATCGCTCCCAACGAAATTACTGCAACCAGAATTAAATCCATAAATTTTAGTTAGTTATTTATTAATTATTTTTTATTGGTTCAAGCGTAAATGAAAACTTCTTGCTCAACTTATTCCTGCATACATATATAATAAGGTAATACGGGAGCAAGGCTGACAAAGCAACAAGCGCCGACCTTAACTCATCCCCCCCCGTAAGACGCATGGAAATAAATAAAGTAATCAGCAATACCAAGAAAGGGATACCAAAAGCCAGCAATACGGCTTGCATCCCCATGGAAGTAGTACCATAAATCATCACCTCCTCACCTATGCGGTAAGAAGATGCCTTCATGTCAAAAACATCAATCAGTTTCTCTTTACTTTCAGATGCATTGCAATGCCCTTTCACACTACAAGCCGAACAGGCAGAAGTTTGTACGATTCTCACCCGCACGTGAGAACCTTCAATGTTTTCCACAATACCACGATGTTTGATTATATCGGTCATTTTTGCAAACTCTACATTACAAAACTGCGACAAATGTACGACTTTAATTGGATTCTAAGAAGTATAAAATGATATTTTCACTATAAAAATCGATTTTTTGTGTGGAGAAATTAAAATTAGAAGCAAGAAAAGGAAGAAATATTTAATTTTCCTCCTTTCTACTTGTAAGGTATATAATTTATTTCATTATCACATAGCCTGCATCCAACAGTTTTTGACGAATGGATGCTATATGTTCCTCGTTTCTGGTTTCCATAACGACACGAAGGGCACATCCGGTGACATCTGCACTCTCACTATTTCGCTCATGATGTACAGAAATTACATTTCCTCCCTGCTCTGCGACAATTTTGCTGACTCCCAACAGCTGCCCCGGCTTGTCTATCAAGTCCAAAGTTACTGCATAGGTACGTCCCGACTTCGCCATACCGCGACTGATGACACGGCTCAATATCGTCACATCAATATTGCCTCCGGACACCAGGCAGACAGTTTTCTTACCCTTTACCGGTACTTTATTGAACATGGCTGCGGCAACAGACACAGCTCCCGCCCCCTCTGCAACAATCCGCTGGCGTTCTATCAATGCCAGAATAGCTGCGGCAATCTCGTCCTCAGTCACAGTTACAACTCCGTCCACATACTGATTTACCAAGTCAAAAGTATTTGTTCCCGGCTCTTTCACCGCGATTCCATCGGCAAAAGTGGAAACAGAGTGAAGACGCTCAATACGCGAATGAAGAATAGAATTTGCCATACTGGCCGCACCCAACGCCTGTACGCCATATACCTTGACAGATGGTTTCAAAGCCTTCAACGCATAAGCCACTCCCGAAATCAGTCCTCCCCCACCAATGGGAACAATGACTACCTCCACATCCGGCATTTCCTCCAATAATTCCAAACCGATAGTACCTTGTCCGGCTATCACGTTCTCGTCATCAAAGGGATGAACAAAAGTATATCCCTTTTCATCACGCAATTGCAGGGCTTTCTGATAAGCATCATCATAGACTCCCGGAACCAAACAAACTTCCGCCCCATAATGCTTCGTAGCCTCAACTTTAGATATAGGCGCTCCTTCCGGAAGACAAATCAACGACTTGATACCGCACTTAGTGGCAGCCAATGCCACCCCTTGCGCATGATTACCGGCAGAACAGGCTATCACGCCTCTCGCCTTTTCTTCATCGGACAATTGGGAAATCTTGTAATAAGCACCACGCACTTTAAACGATCCTGTGAGTTGCAGGTTTTCGGGCTTCAGATAAACTGTACTCTCAGGATTTATCTGAGGAGCATAAATCAAATCAATGCGACGGACAACCTCTTTCAGGACATGAGCCGCTTTGTATATTGCATCTAATTGTAGCATAGGTATAACACTCTTGTTTTTAAATTGGGTGCAAAGCTACAAATAAAATTGATTCCTTACACTCACATACAACGTAAAATTGTATTCTTTTCTCTTTGTTCTCCTTTTCACTTGTCGACAGAGTTCACACTCAAGGAAGTATGTAAAAGCCCCGGCAGCACTATCGTTTTCATTTTGACACTCCTTATCTGCTGTCTTATTTTAATTTCGACGTAATCTGTTTATTGCTCTCGGCTACTTCCACCAGATAAACACTGGCACAAATAAGAACAATCGCCGCCAACTGTGTCCATGAGAAGCGATCCTGCCCCAAAACAAAAGAAGTCACCGTAGCAACAATCAATATTAAATACCCGTAAATGGCTACTAATGTCGTTTTCAGATATTTCAGCCCGAGAGGAAGTAATAAATAACTAATGGTGGTAGGAAATACCAAAACAAAAAGCAAGACCAACATAGGCGTAGAGAAAAGTGACATTTTCAGTATAGGAGCATCAAAACCATAAATCGTATTGACAACAACAGCCATAACAGCCGCCCCTAAAAAAGTATATTTTAACATCGTCATATCTCCCACTCCTTTTAACAGACGGTTACTGAAAACAAGATAGACGGCATAAACCAATGAACTGGCCAAACACATCAAATTACCTAACGGAGCATTGGAGGCAAGATCGTCACTAGGTTGTGTGAATATGCATAGAACAGCTCCTCCCAATCCCATTCCAATGCCAAGCACTTTCATCCAGGTTACTTTTTCCTTATAAAACAATACAGAGATAATGAATACCCATATAGGCTCCAAACTGACAAAAATAGAACTGGAAACCGGAGTAGTCTTACTGATACCCAACAAATAAAAAAACATATATCCATAAATACCTAAAGCCCCTAAAATAAAGAGCTGCCATTTCTGACGGATAGTGGAGTTTTCGGGCTTGCAAAATATATCAATAAGCCAAAAAGCGGCGGCCCCAAATACCAATCGGAAAGTAACCCCTGTCACAGGAGCTATCCACAAAGGTAAAAGATACTTCAGTGCGTTCATATTAAGGCCTCCCAACGCTTTGGAGACAACCATGCTAAGGTTTGCTTCAACTTGTCTATTCATACTTCATTGTTATGTTATTACGTGGGTATTTTTCTTATAAACTCAGTTTTTCCTGCTTCATCACAATAAACATCCCCATCAAGGCTACCATCAGATTAAGCCAGAAGGCAAAGGTTTGCGAATGAGAATGGAACAGATTCTGAAAAGCATCCACAATAAACGGACAAAGCAGTATGGCCACATAATTCATCGCCATGACAAAAGCAAGTGCCAACGTCACTTTGTGAGGAACCGCCACATCAGAAGTCTTATCATAAATCAACGGTTGGATAATACCGTATGAAAGCCCGTTCAGAATACATCCCAAAGCAATCAGTATTTCGGAACGACTAAGCAGAATAATCCCCATTCCGCAGGCTATCATCAACAAACAAACCATATAGATACGGCGGCCCAAGACCTGCACTATCTTATTCAGGACAAAACCCGGTGCCATAATAGCGAGAAAAAACAAAGATATCAAGATGCCTGCCCTACCACTGGACAGCCCATATTCTTCCATCAGGAAAGGCAGATTGAAACTAATAATAATCACCAGATAAGTAGCCAATCCGTAAAAAGCCATCAGCCTGACCAAAGCCTTGACATTAATTCCCCGCTTACCCATTTCCCTGACAGTATCGGCTGGAATATCATCAGAGGAATGATAATTGGAGAGATCTTTTTTCAGATAACGAGTAAGGAAAACGGATACAAAAGGAAACAGATAGACCAAAAACGGCAAATGCCAGTTCACTTCTGCCAGATATCCTGTCAGCGTAGTGGCAAGCACCAGCGTGATATTGGTGATGGCAGAACTGTAACCAAATTGCTTTGTACGGTAACTTCCCACAAAATAACGGGATATCAATCCGGTAGAAAGCGGAACAATCAATCCCGACCCCATCCCCAACATGGCGCTGACGGCTATCAACTGCCACATTTTATCAGAAAGCAGATAAAGAATACCACTCGCCCCGAAAAGAGCCAGCCCTATCTGCAACAACAAAAGGTTGTTCACTTTCTCTGTCAATTTACCTGATAACAAGATAAAGGGTATGATAAGAAGTGACGGCAACGAAGACAACATCTGGATCTCCAGATCTGTAGCAGAGGGAAATATTTTATTCAAATCTCCCAAAATGGGCGACACCGCCAGTCCCGGCAATGCATTGAGTGCCGAGATGGAAAATATACCTACTAACGTAATGAGGGGAATGGTCCCCTGCCCTGTTTGTACTTTCATAATGAAATCGGTTTAGATTGTGATAGAAACAAAGTGTAAAAGAATTGGTTCAAAGCCGGTTTATAATTGGTCAATGCAATCATGTGCCCATATGCTACTATGCCAATTGGATGCGCTATGTTCCGCATGACACATTATCCCCCATAAATTAAAAAACATAAAATCAAGAAACTTTTCTCCAAACCTCCTGTTGAGGGAGAAAAACGCGGGAAACTCCCATGTTTTCCATTGTATTACTAATCTAAACTTTAAGTAAAATGAAAGAATGTAATTGTGATTTGAGAGACGGTGACGCAAAGACAGCCGTGTTTGGTTCAAACGAAATGCTACAGCCTGCCCCGGTAGATACCATCCCTATGGAACCTACCACCCCACAGATTGCTTATCAAATGGTAAAAGACGAAACATTCGCCCAAACCCAGCCACGCCTTAACCTGGCCACTTTCGTTACCACCTACATGGACGACTATGCCACCAAACTGATGAACGAAGCCATCAGCATCAACTACATTGATGAAACAGAATATCCTCGTATCGCAGTGATGAATGCCAAATGTATCAATATCATGGCTAATTTGTGGAATTCGCCCGAACAGGCAAAATGGAAAACCGGAGCACTGGCTATCGGCTCCAGCGAGGCTTGTATGCTGGGAGGAGTAGCCGCCTGGTTACGCTGGAAAGACAGACGTAAAGCTCAGGGGAAACCGACTGACAAGCCTAACTTTGTCATTTCAAGCGGTTTTCAGGTTGTTTGGGAAAAGTTCGCCCAACTTTGGCAAATTGAAATGCGCCAAGTACCTCTCACCTTGGACAAAACCACTCTGGACCCCGAAGAAGCACTGAAGATGTGTGACGAGAACACCATCTGCATCGTTCCCATCCAAGGTGTGACATGGACAGGCTTGAACGATGACGTGGAAGCGTTGGACAAAGCACTGGATGCCTACAACGCCAAAACCGGCTATGATATTCCTATCCATGTAGATGCAGCAACCGGCGGTTTCATCCTGCCGTTCCTCAATCCCGACACAAAATGGGACTTCCGCTTGAAATGGGTTCTCTCCATCAGCACTTCCGGCCACAAGTTCGGACTGGTTTATCCGGGACTGGGATGGGTAGTATGGAAAGACAAGAAATACCTTCCGGATGCCATGTCGTTCAGTGTCAATTATCTGGGTGCGAACATCACACAGGTTGGTTTGAACTTCAGCCGTCCCGCCGCACAGATTCTGGGACAGTACTACCAATTTATCCGTCTGGGATTCCAAGGATACAAAGCCATCCAATACAATTCCATGGAAATCACCAAGTACATCCACAGCGAAATAGCCAAGATGGCTCCGTTCGTAAATTACAGCGATGACGTAGTAAATCCTTTGTTCATCTGGTATATGAAACCCGAATATGCAAAGAATGCCAAATGGACTCTGTACGATTTGCAGGCTAAATTGCAGCAAAGCGGCTGGATGGTTCCTGCCTACACCTTGCCGGAAAATATCCAGAATTACGTAGTTATGCGTGTTGTGGTACGTCAGGGATTCAGCCGTGACATGGCGGATATGTTGTTGAACGACATCAAGAATGCCATCTGCGAGTTCGAGAAACTGGAATATCCCACTCCTACCCGCATCGCCCAAGACAAGAATATCGCTGTAAAAGGTACTGTGTTCACTCACAATGCCCATAGCAACGCCGCTAAAAAATAAGCATAGATAACAATAATGCAACCATCCGCCGTTAAGGTAGATGGTTACTTCAATCAAATTAATTTATGGAAAGAACTATAACTATCCAGCAAATAAAGGATGTTGCCCAGGAGGCTTACAATCTGTACAAGGACAATACAGACGGTAAGAACGCCGACTATATCCCTTATCTGGCAAATATTGATCCCAAACTGTTCGGGATCAGTATCTGTCTGATGAACGGAGAAATCATCCAACTGGGTGACTCTCAGTACCGTTTCGGTATCGAGTCCGTTTCCAAGGTGCTGACCGCCATCCTGGTACTCCGCCAATACGGTGCTCCCAAGGTGCTCGAAATGATTGGCGCCGATGCTACCGGACTGCCGTTCAACTCCATCATGGCCATCTTGTTGGAAAACGACCATCCGTCCACCCCATTGGTAAACGCCGGCGCCATCTCGGCCAACAGTATGGTGCAACCCGTAGGAAACAGCGATGCCAAGTGGAAAGCCATCGTAGACAATATGACCGAACTATGCGGAAGTACCCCGCAACTGATCGACGAACTGTACCGGTCAGAGTCGGCGACAAATTTCAACAACCGTTCCATCGCCTGGCTATTGAAAAATTATAACCGTATCTACGATGACCCCGATATGTCGCTCGACCTCTACACCCGCCAGTGTTCCATGGGCATCACTGCAGAACAGTTGTCCATCTGTGGAGCCACCATCGCCAACGAAGGATTGAACCCGAACACCAACAAGCAAGTGTTCGACAAAGCCCTCTCCCCGAAAATCACCTCCATGATAGCTACCGTAGGTTTCTATCAGCACACAGGCGACTGGCTTTACACTTCGGGAATTCCTGCCAAGACAGGCGTAGGAGGCGGTGTCATGGGCGTAATGCCGGGTGTCATGGGCATTGCAGCCTTCGCGCCTCCTCTGGATGACGCCGGCAACTCCGTGAAAGCACAGCTTGCCATCAAGCATATTATGAACAAACTGGGCATGAACGTATTCAATGGCCATCGCATCCACGTGCAATAATCCATTTCGTTCCCATAGGAAAACCGGTATTTCTCTCACTCCGAGAGGAGTACCGGCTTTTTAATTAAAAATTTTTTCCGCTAAAATTTCTCACACTCTTACATTATGCCTATCTTTGCACTGACAAATTCATCATATTATGAAGAACAAAGTCATCCGTAAAGAACCGGACCAATGACGAACTCACGCAGAGAAACCATTGGAGTTCCCTTGGCGGAATATTTGAAAGAGAAATGCTGGAACAGCCCAAAGCGCCCGATGACGTTGATTATGGAATTGAATTAACTATTAAATAACTTTATGAGTAACAAATCAAAAATCGAGATTTGCGCCAACTCCGTGGAAAGTGCTGTGAAGGCACAACAAGCCGGTGCTTATCGTGTAGAACTATGTGCAGGTATTCCGGAAGGCGGAACAACCCCGTCTTTTGGTGAAATCCGTATGGCACGCCAATTATTGAACCAAACAAAACTGCATGTCATTATCCGTCCCCGTGGCGGAGATTTCCTATATTCTCCTATTGAACAAGAAATCATGCTGCATGATATTAAAGTGGCACGCCAGCTGGGTGCGGACGGTGTGGTATTCGGCTGTCTTACCGCAGAAGGCTATGTCGATGTGCCTCTGATGCAGAAACTGATGAATGCGGTAGGCGAGATGAGTGTCACCTTCCACCGTGCTTTTGATATGTGCAGCAATCCCAAAGAGGCCTTGGAACAGATTATCGGACTGGGTATAGACCGGGTTCTTACTTCCGGACAGGAAGCTACCGCCGAAAAGGGAATCCCTCTTCTGAAAGAATTGGTGGAACAGGCCGACGGACGGATCATCATCATGCCGGGATGCGGTGTGAATGCCGGTAATATCCGTAAGATTGCCGAAGAAACCGGAACTTCGGAATTTCATTTCTCCGGACGTAGCAGCGTAGACAGCGGCATGATTTATCGTAACTCAAAAGTATCCATGGGAGGTACTGTAAAGATAGAAGAGTATCTGAAAGACGTTACCGATCCTGACAAAGTAAAAGCCGCCTTGTCCGAACTGGCAATGAAAGACGAAAACGACAAAGCACTGGAAAAGAAAAACAAAAGCCTCAACCCCAAGAAATCAAAGAAAGAGGATGACTGGGACGATGAGGACGATGACTTGGATGATGACAAGTAAACAGGTAAGCATAAACGCTATCAATATATTTAACGCGGATATTCAGTTTGCAAACTTGAATATCCGCGTTACTTTTTGTTTATACTGAATCCTACAGCTTATGTATCACCTTCATCAGCTGCTCACCCAGTCCGATGGTATATCCTTGTGACACGAATACCACCCGGTTAAAGGTATCCCCAATGATAAACATAGGCAGGATAGTCTTGTTAGACAACTTCATCCCTTCTGCAATCTGCTTCTGGATGGAACCGTCCACATCAATACCGTAAGTAATGGTAGCCGGTAATCCGGGGAATTCCTGCGGGCGGAACTTCTTGTACTGCTCCTCGTTGGGGAACAACAGCACGATTCCTCTGCCCCATTCATCAAACTCCTTACCCAATGCCGCAATATCACGCAAGGCATGGTTCGTAGGTTCTTGTCCGGCACCCAGTACGGCTACAATGTAGTAACCACGTCCTGTAGTGGCAAGAATAGACTTCAGTTCATCGCTATCTATCGGTTTATAAGTAGATTCCGAGTTGAAGTTACCGATTACCTGAATATCATCCTTACTTTCACGCATCACCAAGTCCACCGTAGTCGTTTCTCCCGGCTTGATGGTAAAGAAAGTCAGCTGGGACAATACGCCGCCGTTGGCCAGACGAGTACCGGTCACCATCACATAATTGCCGGCATCCAGTGCCGTTCCGTTCTTCAACAGATTAGCCCAAGTAGCGCCGCCACCCATATCAATATCGCCTTCATCATAATTCAGCAATTTCAAGGTTCCGGCAGGAGTCAGTCTGGAAATAGAGAAATGAGAATAATACTTCGGGTCGGCCAAAGACTTGATCGGCGTATATCTGGCAATAAACTTGCCGGTAGGCGCACTGGCCTGTTCCATCGCCTCAAAGTTCACATCAACAGCACCTTCATCACCCATCAACTGCACTTTTCCGGTCACTTCGTCTATACGTGCAGGAATACCCATGCTGCGTGCCATGGAAACAAAGAAGATATCACGGCTGTGCGCATCGGCTGTACGGGCCTTCCACACCCCCTCCGGAGTAATCGGAGAACCGCCCAGGTTGCAATCCTTGTCCACACGGATATTTTCGGCAACCCATGCAACCAGCTTCATCGGATCGGCAAGGTAAGCCTCACGCTCCTGTTCGGGCACTGCTTTCTCAAAGAATCCTTTGTACGGAGTAATCATTTCGTTGCTCACACGCGGATTACGCACAAATCTGCGGAAATAATCGGCATTGGCGCACAGATGTGAATTCATCATGTGGTCTATCAACACTTCGGAACTTACATCGCGAAGGTCTTTGGCGGAAATCTGCTGAAGCAGGTCAATGCCGCCCTTCTTTGACTTCTCCGAACGGAGACGGGCCATAAAGTCACGGATGGTTTCGTGGTTACCACGTGATGCCACCAGCAATTTGGCAACAACATCCTCATCCAACTGATACTCTTTAGCGAAATGACGGGCCGATTCATCCGTCATGAACGTAGCCACGTAGGCATTGCGGATAGAGTCCTCCAAGGCCATGCGGCGATTGTTCTCCGCACGTTGTTCGGGAGTCACTTCGGGCATATTGGCGCCTTCCACCGGAGGAATGATATCCATATCCAGTGTATAAGCCTCGCCGGCCGTCTTGTCCAGTTTCACGGTCAAGGCATTGTCTTTTCCGAAAGACAGTTTGGAGTAACCGAATTTTCCATCTTTGGAAGCCCATACCAGCATATCCCCTTTTCCGGCTGTCAGGAACGTCTTGCCGTCCGCATCCGTCTGTTTGGAAGCTACGGTATAAAATTCGGCATAGTTATACACCTTGAATTCCACTTTGGCATCAGCCACCGGTTTGCCATCCGCATCCACGATGGCCACATCGGCTTTTGCCGTAGGGGCATAGTTGTCAATCACATTGATTTCCGTATACCGGGGAGTGCGGTACATCACTTCTTCCGGTCCGTTATAACGTCCGAACACCTTGGTGTGCATCAGCATACCCCGTGAAGCGGGAGCGTTGAACCAACCCAGATTCAGTACCGGTTCGGGTTCGCAAGCACCCAGGAAGTACCATTTGCCATCCACCCAGGCTTCCACCCAGGCATGATTATCATCGGTATGTGCCCAACGCGGCGTATATACCTGGCGGGCAGGGATGCCTACCGAACGCAAGGCGGCTACCGTGAACGTAGATTCCTCGCCGCAACGTCCGTAGGCTGTCTTTACGGAAGCCAGCGGACTACTGGTACGGGCATCAGAGGGAGTATAAATCACCTTCTCATGACACCAGTGGTTCACTTCCAGCACGGCATCATATAAAGAAAGGTTTTTCACTCTGTCCTTCAGTTCCTCGTAGAATACCTTACGGCTGTCGTCCAGATTCTCGTTGTTTACGCGGATGGGCAGTACAAAGTGGCGGAACTCGCGTTCGGGAACCACTTTTCCCCACGGCATCTCCTCACGCGCCTTGAAAGCGTAATCCACGTTTTCCAGATAGAATTCACCGGGATGATCCGCTATATCCGCCAAAGGCATATAGGCGTAAAGGAAAGTCATCGCCTCCTTCTGCTCATCGCTCATGGGTTGTTCGAATACCTGGAAGAGGTCACCTTGGGCCAGCGTATCACGCCGTGCCTCAAAATCCTGCTGAACAGCGGCACGTTCAGCCTCATCACTGATCAAATGTTTGTTGTTTGTACACGAGGCACACAGCATCAAGCCTATCCCCGCCGCACACAGAGCCAATAATTTCATCTTGTTGTTTATTTAGGTTAGCAATTTGTTATTGGCTACGAAGATAAGACTTTTTTCTTATTTTTGACGAAGTTCAAGCTATTATTTAGTATCCGCCGGCTCCGATTGTTGCGATTGATAATATTCCTCCTTCCGCTTGTTGGCCTGCTGCACCAGACTGGTGACGTATACCGTGAAAATGGGGAACATCATCATTCCCAGGGCGGCCAGCACCACCGACAGTATTTTCCCCGTAGGAGTGACGGCATAAATATTGCTCCCTACGGTAGTGACATCCATAAACGCCCACCACAGCGCACTCCAGTAGTCCGTCACCATAGGGTTCACCTTATGTTCCAGCACAAAGAAGATAAGGCTGGCAAAATACACGGTGGCCATCAGCATGGTGATGTACGAGGTAAACAGCCCGGACGCCTTGCTGCCCGACAGCCAGCCCACCACGATAGCCAGCGCATACCCTCCCCTCAGCAAAGGGATAAAGCGCAGGAAATAACTGATTTCGGGCGAGAAAGTGATGTGATAGAAATCAATGATATTTAAATAAGGTATAGATACCAGCAGGAAAATAAAATGGCTGGTGAAGTATCTTCCTTTTTCTTTCGAGAGGAAAAACTCCAGCAGGAAATCGAACAGGAAAAACATACATATCCAGAACTGAATCTTCAGATAAGAACCTTGATTCAGGAAAGGGATGTTATGAAAAGTATCTATCGAGATACTGATAACCAGAAAAAGGGACATCAACAGGATGAGTATATGCAAGATCCCGTAAATCCCCCTGCGGGAATAGATGAATGAGGAGAAAGCTGTTTTCATAAACTATACTGATTATATTGTTTTTTCTAGAAACACCCTTCCGGGTGCGATTGTTTCATTCCGGATACCTTCCGGGTTAATAAACCTAAACGGATAAACATCATTTCCAGGGAGTTGTTATAAACTCCGTAAACAAAAAACATATATTTTTTAAAACCTAAACTTTATGGCAAACATTAGTAAATCAGTCAAGCTAGGGGTATTTACCCTCGCTATTATGAACGTGACTGCGGTAGTATCCCTGCGCGGACTGCCTGCTGAAGCCGAATACGGACTGAGTTCGGCATTTTATTATTTATTCGCGGCCATCGTCTTCCTGATACCTACCTCGTTGGTAGCGGCGGAACTGGCGGCCATGTTCCAGGACAAGCAAGGCGGTGTGTTCCGATGGGTGGGTGAAGCCTACGGAAAGAAATTCGGCTTCCTCGCCATCTTCCTGCAATGGGTGGAAAGCACCATCTGGTATCCCACCGTCCTGACTTTCGGAGCCGTGGCACTGGCATTTATCGGCATGAGTGACACCCATGATATGGCCTTGGCATCCAACCGCTATTACTCACTGGCGGTGGTCTTGATTATCTACTGGCTGGCCACCTTCATTTCACTGAAAGGCATGGGCTGGGTAGGCAAAGTGGCCAAAGTAGGCGGTATGGTAGGTACGATCATTCCTGCCGGCCTGCTGATGGTGCTGGCGGTGATTTACCTTGCTTCCGGCGGACAGAGCCAGATGAACTTTGACGGCAACTTCTTCCCCGATTTCAGCAACTTCGACAACCTGGTACTGGCTTCCAGCATCTTCCTGTTCTATGCCGGTATGGAAATGGGCGGTATCCACGTAAAAGACATGGAAAATCCTGCCAAGAACTATCCGAAAGCCGTATTCATCGGTGCGGCTATCACCGTGATCATCTTCGTGCTCGGCACCTTCGCACTGGGGATCATCATTCCCGAAAAGGACATCAACCTGACACAGAGTCTGCTGGTAGGCTTTGATAATTACTTCAAGTATGTCCATGCTTCGTGGTTGTCGCCTATCATCGCCGTGGCTTTGGCATTCGGTGTGCTGGCAGGCGTGTTGACCTGGGTGGCAGGTCCGTCCAAAGGTATCTTCGCAGTGGGCAAAGCAGGTTATCTGCCTCCCTTCTTCCAGAAGACCAACGCCAACGGCGTACAGAAAAACATTCTACTGATCCAAGGCCTTGCCGTAACCTTGCTCAGCCTGCTGTTCGTTGTGATGCCTTCCGTACAGAGTTTCTACCAAATCCTGTCACAGCTCACCGTATTGCTTTACCTCATCATGTATCTGCTGATGTTCAGCGGCGCCATCTATCTGCGTTACAATATGAAAAAGGCCCCGCGCCCGTTCCGCATCGGCAGCAAAGGCAACGGACTGATGTGGCTCATCGGCGGTCTGGGTTTCTGCGGTTCGCTGCTGGCATTCGTGCTCAGCTTCATTCCGCCCAGCCAGATTGCGGTAGGCAGCAACACCGTATGGTTTGCCGTTTTGATTATCGGCTGCATCGTGGTAGTCGCTGCTCCGTTCATAATCTATGCATCGCGCAAACCGTCATGGGTAGACAAGGATACACAGTTCGAACCGTTCCACTGGGAAGAACAGGCCACAACGGCACAGACAGCGGCTCCGGTTTCCGGCACGGCTAAAAGTTCCGCTTCAAGCGCCTCTACAAACGCTGCCGCCGGACCGGCCTCTCAAAGTACCCCGTCTCCGGAGCAACACAAATAACCCCCGCTGACGGGTTGGCCCATTCCTTTTTATCACAGGCAATTCCGGTTCCTTGAAAAGCAAGAAGCATGTTTTTCAAGAAGCCGGAATTGCTGTTTTCCACCAACCGGGATGGTTATTTCCCTCTCTCTTCCAATAATTTCCTGTAAATCATAGCCGGAATTAAAGAAACATTCCTATCTTTGTCCCCCGGTTCACTTAATAATCACGTTTGACATGAAGCATAAGGCCTTTTTCATTTTTATGACAGCCCTTCTTATAGGGAGTCCGCTTTATGCACAAAAATATAAAATAGCCCTTATCCATTCCTACCAGGAAGGGTACAGCGGTGCCGGCATTGTAAACAAACTGTTTGTCAAAGGACTGAAAGACCAGCAAATAGACTTCCAGCTGCGCACCTTTTATCTGGATTGCGAGAAATACGAATCCGTAGAAGAAGAGCGACGGATTTCCGAGTTTGCAGATTCCATCCGCTCATGGGGAGGGGATTTGATTGCCGTGCTCGATGATCAGGCAACCTACTCTGTCATGGCTTGCGGAAACCCGTATATCAGGCAGGTTCCCGTCGTATTCAGCGGGGTGAATTATCCCAACCAAGAGTTGCTGGCACAATATCCCAACATTACGGGCTACATAGACAAACCCGATTACCTCACCACCTGCCGGATGATAGAACGCATCATGGGCAAAGTCCGCATCCACATCCTGAACGGGCGGACCGTGCTTGACCGCCTTATCTGGAAAGACCTGAGCGAACAATGCAAAGGATCGGAAATCACCCTCCACCAATGGAAAAGACAAGAGGCCCGGCCCGACAAGCTGAATATCCCCATCAGTGACAAAGATGATACCGAATATGAATCCCTGTACGAAAAGCTGAACGAATACAACCAATTGGACTCCACCGTCGTAGTCCGCCTGTCCAGTGATTCCGTAGCTGCCCGCGACCTGATGTGGCTGTCCAGCGGAGTCTTCCAATACTCCCTGTTCCTGTATACCAAACGGGACTATACCACCCTGCGCATCGGCAGCCTGTTCGACAATCCCGGATTCGAAACCATCAACGAAGGATTCGGGATAAAGGAATACATGCTGGGAGGTTATTTCGCCCCCATCGAAACACAGCTAAGAGACATGACCGCCGGCATCAAAGAAAGACTGCAAGGAAAGATACCCGTCCCGGCGGTAAAACAAATCGCCAAACAGTACCTGGTCAACTGGCAGGCCATGAAGAGATACCAGATCCCCCTTGAAAGCATTCCACCGGAATATACCATCATGTACAGGCCGTGGAGGGAAAAATACGCAACCCCCATCCTGATTCTTGAAAGCCTCCTGGTCTTCACACTCCTTTTGGGGATAGCCTACCTTATTTATATCTATACACTGGAAAAAGGACGCAAAAAAGAAGCCTTGCGCAACCTCAGGTTCGAACACGAAGCATTAACGCTTGCACTGGAGGGAGGAAATACCTACGCGTGGTGTTTCGACGGAAAGACCGCCGTGCTCGACCAAGCTTTCTGCGAACTGACCAACCGTTCCCAAAACCTGTTGGGAATAGAGGAAATAGCCCACTATGTACACCCCGACGAACAAGCCCGGTTCAGAAAAAACGTATCCAACATACTACACCGGCAACGAAGAACAGCCCAATACCGTTGCCAATTCAACGACACCGGTTACCAATGGTGGGAATTCAGATACAGCGTGTTGCAGAATAATGAACAAAATCCTATCATCACCGGACTTCTGGTAAACATTCAGGAGATCAAAGACAAGGAAGAAGAACTGATACGCGCCCGCAAACTGGCGGAACAGGCGGAACTGAAACAATCCTTCCTGGCCAACATGAGCCATGAAATCCGTACTCCGCTTAATGCCATCGTGGGATTCTCCAACCTGCTCACTACCGAGAAAAACATCTCGGAAGAAGAGAAAAAAGAGTTTGCCTCCATCATAGACAACAATACCAGACTCTTGTTGAAGCTGGTCAATGATGTGCTGGAACTATCCCGCATAGAATCCGGCAATATGTCCTTTCATTGCGAGGATTGCAGCGCGCATCATTTCGCCGAAACGGTCTATCAGACCCATCAGGTAATTATTCTCCCTCCTGTGGAATTCATCAAAGAATTTCCCGACGAGGATGTGACCATACACATAGACCGTATGCGCCTCACCCAAGTCATCACCAACTTTTTGGGAAACGCCAAGAAGTTCACCTCCCAAGGACACATCAAACTGGGTTATTTCTGCGACAAAGAGAAAAAGGAAATCCATATCTTCGTAGAAGATACCGGTGCGGGAATCCCTAAAGAAGAATTACAAATGATATTCGAGCGGTTCTACAAGCGGAATGAGTTTGTACAGGGTGTAGGGCTGGGACTCGCCATCAGCAAGGTCATTGTAGAAAAAATGAACGGACACATCGATGTGCAATCCGAGGTGAACAAGGGCAGCCGTTTCACCGCCGTACTGCCCTATCTGTAATTTTATTCCTGTGCAGGCTGTTTAGGCAGGGCGAACTGCAAGACCAGATACGCCAGCACACCCGCCAGCACCGTTCCCAGTATGACACCCATCTTTGCCTGCGTCAGCAACACCGGCGAATCCCCGAAAGAGAGGTTGGCTATGAACAAAGAAACCGTAAAACCGATACCTCCCAAAAGACAGATACCTGTCAGGTTCACCCAGGTCATGCCTTTCAGCAGTCCGGCGAACCCCATCTTTATCACCAGCCAGGTAAAGAAATAAATGCCGGCAAACTTACCCGCCAGCAATCCCGCCAGCACCGCCCAGGTAGCCATCCCCACTTCCAGACCGCCATGATCCGCCGTGAGCGAGACACCCGCATTGGCAAAGGCGAACAAGGGAAGAATAATATAATTCACCATTCCATGCAGACTGTCTTCCAATGACTGCAAGGGAGATATGACACGGTCCGAGGAAGACTCGATGCTTTTCAGCACATTGATCTGCATCTTGCTTAACACAACACTTTCCTTGTCACTGGCAGGAAAGACAGCAATGTTCTCGCGGATGCGGTTAATGTACTTACCTATCTTGTAATGAGGAGTGGCGGGAACCGTGAAGGCTGCGACAACTCCCGCAATGGTAGCGTGGATGCCGCTCTGCAAAAACAGATACCACATAATCACTCCCCAGAAAATATAAAACCAACGGTTGCGCACCCGGAAGAAATTCCCGCCGCAAAGTATCAGCAGGATACCCGCCGAAGCAATCAGGTAGTTCACCGACAGATGAGAGGTGTAAAAAAGGGCGATGACCAGAATGCCTCCGATATCATCGACCACAGCGAAAGCGGTCAGAAAGACTTTCAAGCTCAGCGGAACCCGCTTGCCGAACAGGCTGAGCACTCCCAGCGAAAAGGCGATATCCGTAGCCATCGGTATGGCCAGACCACTTTGGGCCGGAGTTCCCGCCGTCATGAAATAATAGATCAGTACCGGAACCAGCATACCGCCGCACGCCGCCACGATGGGCAAAAGCGCCTGCCGGAAACTGGACAACTCGCCCACCAGTATCTCACGCTTTATCTCCAGCCCCACACTGAAGAAAAAGACAGCCATCAAAGCATCGTTGATAAAAGTCATCAAGGTCATGTGATGCCCGTTATGACTGAAGAAATTAAATTCTCCTATCTGAAGATGCACCTCGTAATTCCAAAAGGAGGCATAAATATCCCCCCACGGAGAATTGGCCAGGAACATAGCCAGCAAGACTACCCCCATCAGCAACATCCCTCCATTAATATGATAGTGCGCCGCCCGCTGGAAGGAAAAGTTCAAGTTCAGAATTTTCAGTTTTTCCATATCAATTGAATTTAAGAGTTTGTGATAAATTGCCATCAAAACACAAGCCCTTCCTGTTATTGACTTTTTAATTTCAACTAACAGAAAGAGCCCGCTTATTGTTTGCTCCCCAGAGCTTGTTTATTCTTGAATTAATCCAGCTTCAGAACGGCCAGGAACGCCTTTTGCGGTACTTCCACATTACCGATCTGTTTCATTCGTTTCTTACCTCTTTTTTGTTTTTCCAACAATTTACGCTTACGGCTCACGTCACCGCCATAACACTTCGCGGTCACATCCTTGCGCACCGCCTTGATGGTTTCCCTTGAGATAATCTTCGCCCCGATAGCTGCCTGAATGGCAATATCAAACTGCTGGCGCGGAATCAGCTCTTTCAGTTTCTCACACATACGCTTGCCCAGGTTATAGGCATTGTCCACATGTGTCAGGGTAGAAAGCGCATCCACCGGCTCACCGTTCAACAAGATATCCAGCTTCACCAGTTTGGAAGGGCGGAAACCCGACTGATGGTAGTCAAAGGAAGCATATCCTTTCGAGATACTCTTCAGCTTGTCATAAAAGTCAATCACGATTTCACCCAGCGGCATCTTGTAGTGAATCTCCACCCGGTTGCCCGACACATAATTCTGCCGCACCAGTTCGCCGCGCTTGCCCAGACACAGTGTCATGATAGGGCCGATGTAATCGGTGGCGGTAATGATCGTGGCATCAATGAAAGGTTCCTCGATGTGGTCAATCAGCGTCGGATCGGGCATACCGCCGGGATTATGCACCTCGTTGGCATGTCCCTGCTTGTCATACACCATGTACGACACGTTGGGCACGGTCGTAATCACATTCATATCAAACTCGCGGTCCAGACGTTCCTGAACAATCTCCATGTGAAGCAATCCCAGAAAACCGCAACGGAATCCGAAGCCCAGAGCCAGTGAAGACTCCGGCTGGAAAGTCAGCGAGGCATCATTCAGCTGAAGTTTCTCCAGCGAAGCGCGGAGGTTCTCGTAATCTTCCGCCTCGATAGGATAAACCCCGGCAAACACCATCGGCTTCACTTCCTCGAATCCGGCAATCGCCTTTTCACACGGACGGGCGATGTGAGTGATGGTATCCCCCACCTTCACCTCGCGCGAGGTCTTGATGCCCGAAATGATATACCCCACATCTCCTGTGCGCAGTTCCGCACGGGGAATCATATCCATTTTCAGCACACCGATCTCATCTGCATCATACTCCTTGCCGGTATTGAAGAATTTTACCTTGTCCCCTTTGCGGATCACACCGTTCTCTATTTTAAAATACGCGATGATTCCACGGAAAGAATTGAATACCGAGTCGAAAATCAAAGCCTGTAGCGGCGCCTCCTCGTCACCCGTCGGGTGCGGGATACGTTCCACCACCGCCTTCAATATCTCCTCCACACCCATTCCGGTCTTGCCGGAGGCACGGATAATATCCTCATGTTTGCAGCCCAGCAGGTCGATGATTTCATCTTCCACCTCATCGGGCATGGCACTCGCCATATCACATTTGTTCAGCACGGGAATGATTTCCAGGTCATGCTCCAACGCCATGTACAGATTCGAGATAGTCTGCGCCTGCACTCCCTGCGAAGCGTCCACAATGAGCAGCGCCCCTTCACAGGCGGCTATGGAACGGGATACCTCGTATGAAAAGTCCACGTGTCCCGGAGTGTCAATCAGATTCAGTACATACTTCTCTCCCCCATACTCGTACTCCATCTGGATGGCATGGCTCTTGATTGTAATACCTCTCTCCTTTTCCAGGTCCATATCGTCAAGCATCTGCCCTTCGGTTACCTGGATGGTTTTTGTAAACTCCAACAAACGGTCGGCCAAGGTCGATTTCCCGTGGTCTATATGTGCTATAATGCAAAAATTACGGATATTCTTCATCTTTAACAGCTATCTATTTAAAAACAAACAAGTTTCTTGCTTTTCGGGCGCAAAGATATGCAAAAAGAACAAGATTTTAAAGACTACAATAAATTTATAGCAGACAATTCCCTGCTCAAAGACTGTATGCCTTTCTGGATCTTTTCCAACTGCCGCCTGCGAGGTTTATGCACTCCGGCTGCATAATGCCACAACTGGCGTTCATTGATTCCGGTAATCCGGCTCAAAGCAGCCTTGGTGAAGATGCTGCTATAATAGTTGATAAAAGTAGCGGCATCTATCTTAAATTTCAATTCAAACTCTCCCGACAAGACTTCACAAGGATTCGGATTATCTTCCAGATACAACTCTATTGCCTCCTTCATGTTATCCTCAATCTCCTTCATGTCATTGCCTACGGTAATAACGGGAGCACCTTCGATATAAGCACTCAAGTTCTTTCCTGCGTGTTCTACAATCACTTCCACTGTTTTCATATTGCCTCCTGTCCTAAAATATCAAGAGAACAAGGGGGGCTACTTTAACCCCGCTTGTCTCAGAATGCTGTAATAAGTGCCTTTCTCAACGCCTTTGCTGTTGTGATCCGGTACGATAACAATCATGCCATCCTTCTCAAATTTCATGTGGCTACCCTTCTGACTCTTCAATACAAAACCGTTTTCCAGCAACATCGTTACAACGTCTTTCACTGATTTGTAACTCATAACGTTTTGGACTTAATTACCCTGCAAATATAGTAATAATATGAATACTATTCAAAAAGATGATTCATATTATTACTATAATACAAAAAAAATGCGTTGACAACATACCAAACGATGTGCCAACGCATTTTTTTATGAGTTTAAAATCTTCTTCTTACACCAATTTTACAAAGATCTCGCCTTCCACTTCAGAAGTAACGACCTTATCTTCTCTCAGCAGCCAGCCCAGCCCCAGGAAGAAATCCTTGTCAGCTTTCAGTTTGGTTGCTTTCTTGATTTGTTTTTGTGTCAAACCTTCAGTTCCATTCAGTGCTTCCCAGATCTGTCCGGCCAAAGCACCTGCTTTTTCTTTCAACATTTTCAATTTGCTTTTAGTTAAACGTTAACCGCACCCACACATTCCGATGTGAATGTTTGTGTTTCTTATCGCTTGCAAAGATACACAAAATTATGTTATTCAACACTTTTGCATCGAAAAAGTTTGTATTTCTATAAGAAAAAGCGATTTTTCAACCTATTTTTTTTGTTTTTCGAGGTGTTCGCTCCAAATCCGGGCCGCTTCCTCCACCATTCTTGCACAAGGACGCTTGGCGTAATACCGTTCCGTCCTTGCTTCCGGTGTGGATACTACCGGCTCTTTTCCGGACAATCCCAGCAAATCGGCACACCGCAGGGCGCCGTTCCGCTTCTTGAATTCTTCGGCCAGTTCCTGCACCAGAGCGTAATTCGCCGCCTTGCTCTCACGGTCTTTCCCCTCGATGGCGCACTTCTCCAGCCCGGCCAGCAGGAACATGCCGCAAGCAGCACCGCAGGTTTCACGCATCCGCCCTATGCCGCCGCCGAAAGAGGCGGACATGTGCAGGGCCTGTTCACGGGTGAAGCCATACAGATCGGCAAAAGCCGTCACTACGGACTGGGAGCAGTTATATCCTTCCTTGAACAAGGCAACGGCCTTTGCCACCCTGTCCTCTTCCCTAACTTCCGTATGCAAATCCAACGTATTCTTGTCTTCTTCCATTTTTCTTACCTCCTTCTTTTCTTTCCGTCTTTTTCCTTTGTTCTCATTCCGCCACATTGTTTACAATCTCACCCTTGATGAATCCTTTCAAGTTCCCCACTGCAATCCGCATCAGCCGGACACGGGCTTCTTTCGTGGCCCAGGCGATATGCGGCGTAATGAAGCAGTTCTTCGCCGTCAGCAGGGGGTTGGTATATTGGGGAGGCTCGGAAGAAAGCACGTCCAGTCCGGCAGCCGCTATCACACCCTTGTTCAGTGCGTCGGCCAGGTCTTTCTCGTTCACCAAGGGACCGCGGCCGGTATTTATCAGAATGGCCGTCGGTTTCATAAGGGCCAGGCGGGCGGCATTGACCAGCTCTTTGGTATCGGGTGTAAGGGGGCAGTGCAGGCTCACCACGTCACATTCGCGGAACAGCTCATCCAGCTCCATTTTCCGGATTCCTCCGGGAAGTTGTGACTGCGGCTTGGAAGTATAGGCGCATACCTGCATTCCGAAAGCGGCAGCGATGCGCGCCGTCGCCTGTCCGGTGTTTCCCAAGCCGATGATTCCCAGCTTCTTCCCGTCCAGTTCCACCAGGTCGGTATCCCAGTAGCAGAAGTCGGGGTTGTCCGCCCAACGCCCGTGACGGTTGGCATAGGCATAATGGCCTACACGCTGGGTGATGTTCAGTATATGCGCAAAGACCATCTGGGCAACGGAAGCGGTGCTGTAGGCAGGTATGTTGGTGACAATGATGCCCCGCGCTTTCGCAGCCTGGATATCCACAATATTATATCCCGTAGCCAGCACGCCGATGTATTTCAAGGCAGGCAGAGCGGCCATATCCTCCGCCGTAATCACCGTTTTATTTGTAATCAGCACTTCCGCTCCGGCAGAACGCTCCAATAACTCGGCAGGGGCCGTGCGGTCGTACACCGTCAGCTCGCCCAACGCCCGCATCTCCTCCCATGACAAATCACCGGGATTCAATCCGTAACCGTCTAAAACTACTATTTTCATATGCTCAAAAGTTAAATTCCATGTTTTGTCCATTTATTCGGTTAGATTGGAACGCGAATGACGCAAATTAACAGCTGCACAGCATGGATATAAACCGGCCGGAAGGTTGGATTTATGTCATTTGCGTTCCAATTTTTAATTTTATAGCACAGGATCAATGCAATTCATTTTCATTCCTTGAACCGTTCCCCCCAGAGGCTCTGCATCCGTTCCTTTATCTTCGCTTCCTGCGCATTGTTCTGCGGATGCCAGATGCGGCTGTCCTTCACCTCGTCCGGCAGGAACTGCTGCTGCACGAAATTGCCCTGATAGGCATGTGCATACTTGTAATCCTTGCCATAGCCCAACTGTTTCATCAGCTTGGTGGGTGCGTTGCGCAAATGCAAGGGGACAGGCAGGTTGCCCGTCTGCCGCACCAGTTCCAGGGCACTGTTGATCCCCTCGTATGCCGAGTTGCTCTTGGGGCTGGTGGCCAGATACACCGTAGCTTCCGCCAGCGGGATACGCCCCTCAGGCCATCCTATCTTCATCACGGCATCAAAAGCGGCGTTCGCCAGGAGCAATGCGTTGGGATTGGCCAGACCGATATCCTCGGCTGCCGAAATGACCAGTCTGCGGGCTATGAAAGCCGGGTCCTCTCCGGCCTCCACCATACGCGCCAGCCAGTAGAGCGCCCCGTCCGGATCACTTCCGCGGATGGACTTGATAAAGGCGGAAATGATATCATAATGCATCTCCCCGTCCTTGTCATACGCCAACGGATTCTGCTGCAAACGCTCGGTCACCTTCTCATCCGTAATCACCACGGGTCCGGCATCCGCATCCGCCTCCACCACCAGTTCCAGTATGTTCAGCAGCTTGCGGGCATCGCCTCCCGAAAAGCGGAGCATGGCATCCGTTTCCTTCAGCTCTATCTTCTTTTCTTTCAGTATCACGTCCTTTGCGATGGCATTATGCAGCAGTTCCAGCAAATCTTCCTTCTCCAATGATTTCAGCACATACAGCTGGCAGCGGGAGAGCAAGGGCCGGATCACCTCGAACGAAGGATTCTCGGTGGTGGCGCCTATCAGGGTCACCACTCCCGTCTCCACCGCCCCCAACAAGGAATCCTGCTGGGACTTGCTGAACCGGTGGATTTCATCAATGAACAGGATGGGGCTGGCCTGAGAGAAAAAACGGTTGCTTCTCGCCTTCTCTATCACATCGCGCACATCCTTCACACCGGAAGTGACCGCGCTCAGTGTATAAAAAGGAGTTTCCAGCTTGTTGGCTATGATCTGCGCCAGCGTGGTCTTCCCCACCCCCGGAGGCCCCCAGAGGATAAAGGAGGAGATGCGTCCCGCGTCGATCATCTTGCGCAAGACAGCCCCCGGCCCCACCAGGTGTTTCTGACCTATATAATCGTCCAATGTCTTCGGACGCAAACGTTCTGCTAAAGGTTGTGCCATATCTTCATCTTTATTTCGGATAACAAAAATACAGCATATTTTCCTATGAACAAAGCCCAGGGCAACAATATAGGATTTATTTTTTTTGAGGCAGAAAAATAAAAGAACATAAAAAACAGGGACTCATACAAAATGAAATACAGGTTCTTTGTCCGTCTGATCCAAAACAATTATTTTTGCAACCCTTTTCCAAAAGAGTGATTATTTCAAATTTAAATGTAATTCTAATAAAGACAGACGATGAAAAAACTTTTTTCCACCAGCCTGTTGATTTTAGCAGGTATGCTTTTACTGCTGGGCAGCTGCAAAGAGGACGAACTTCCGGTTTCCGGAGAAGGAAACGTGGCAAACAACGAATTGCCCGTCCGGCTGGCCGAAACGGATTATAACCCGGACAACACGTATTACCTGCTGAATGACAATGAATCCCAGGATGTTTATTTCGACTCCGGCCAGCGCAGCTTCTACGTCAGCCGGCCTCTTCAGTTCGGAATGGACGACGAGCACTGTTTCCAACTCCGTTTCTATAGTCCCAGAGCCTTGAAAAACGTGACTTTCTGGGCCAGGATAGACGGTTACGAGGAAGAATTCAAGTTCATGTCGCTGGAAAAGATCATGCCTTTCCAGCAACTCCGGGTACACATACCGTTCGCCACCAAGGACCTGACCGCCTATACCCGCAGCGGAAAGAAAATACGGATCATGGCAAACCCCTACCTCACGGAAGAAAACCTGACCTTCACCGTAGAGTGTGACGACCCGTACTGGGCAAGGCTGCAATCCATCCGGTGCAAATGGTACATCTCCTTCGGCAGATACAGTGACACCCAGGACAGCTGGAAGTACAAGATGAAGGCTTCGCACACGCGTGAGGCGGTGGCCATCGCGCTGAACATGGCGTATATGTTCTCGTCGGAACGGTTCAAGACCGCCCTGTACGAGTTCGGCCCGCTGCACAGCAACAATGACAAGACGGAAATAGACAAGACCGCCCTGCTGGCCAACGTGCTCAACCACCGCGGACTGACCTTCGGCTATACCACCGGCGTGATGGGACTGGGCGGAGGAACCACCTTCGGCATGCATGAAGTGTGTTATCTGGAACACTATGCCGATGACAAAAGCATCACCGAAACCATATTCCACGAGTTTGCCCACTGTGTGGGCTACGGCCATGCGGGAAACATGACCTACGAACAGACGGGACCGGGGTGGATCACCCTGTGCAACAACGTATATGTGGCGCTGTCGCTGGACAAGGAGCTGCCCGTCTATTCCCGCCGCTTCCTGCACACCCGCTGGAGCAGGAACCGTTATTTTGATGATATATACGTGGCTTCGAAACACATTATCGAAGACCCGGAACTCGATGCGCTGGACGGTGGCCTGTCTCCCCTGCGCGGAGAAACCGACCGGGGAGGAAACGACGAGGAGCCGGTGGCGTTCAAGCTGGATTATACCGACTTGCCCGGCGCTACGGGAACCACCTTCCGCCCCAAGGATGTATATGTGTACGGAGATACCCTGTATGCCGTGAACGATGCGGACAACCAGTACAGCGTAGAGGTGTTCGGCCTTGCCAGCGGCGGCAAGAAGCACTTGGGAAGCATCAAGGAATGGAAGCACGGAGAAGTTACCGGGAAATTCGGCGGCCGCCCGAACGGTGTCACCCGTGCCCACGACAAGATTTATGTCACCCACGAAGGAAGCCGTACCGAGATTTTTGATGCGAAGAGCCATCAGTTCCTTACCTGCATAGGCAATGGAAGCTGGGGAACAGGGCCCACGCAGACCGTACATGCCTTCGATGTGCTGCTCTACAAAGGGCTGGTCATGATACACGACAAACGCTACGTCAACTTTGTAGAAGAGCAGGCTATACAGTCCGGAGTGACTCCGCGGATTTATGTACGTTCCGAACATCTGGGCGAGACAAACGGCACTTACGGCATGGCGGTGGACGAACAGACCGGCCTGCTCTACTCCACCCATCCCGCCAAACGCATAGACCTGTTCGCCCCTGACGGGATACGGGAAGGAGTTTCACCCAAACGCACCGGGCAACTGGCTTATAAAAATGTACCCTACGACTTGGATTTCTACGAAGGAAGGCTGTTTGTAAGTTCCAACGGCACAGAAAAGTTCTGTGAGGTCAATCCCCGGACGGGAGAGATCATGAAGGACCATACCACCATCGGCGGCATCACCCTGCAAGCACCTGAGAAATTCTGCATCCGCCGCCACACGCTGTTCATCACCGACCGCGTGAAAAACGGGACATGCGTTTACGCCATCCCCATGAGTGAGCTGAAATAAATATATACCTATATAATATAGTAAGAACAACATGAAAATATACGCTTATATCCTGATTGTGCTGTCCGGAGTCCTGACGGCACAATGCAGCAAAGTCACCCTGGATGAAATCTGCGGCTACCCCTCCGCTCCCGGCGGAGGAAACGGGGAAGGAGAAGGAAACGGGGATTATAACAGTTACTGGTATTACTCGTATGAGGCGGCGCAGCTGATTGATGCGGAAACCCTGGGTATGGAAACGGCCGAGGATTTCACCCCTTATACCGTCGCTCATCTGGGGGATACCCTTTTCATCGCAAACATCGGAAAGGCAGGCAGCAGCCTGTTGCTGTTCAGTATAAAGAAAGGTGAACGGCTGGGGACCTTGCAGAGCTGGCAGCACGACGGCGGGGAGAAGAGTTTCGGAAGTCAGATAGAGGCCATCGTCCCGTCGGGCAACCGGCTGTATGTGGCCGAACGCCAGTCGCGCATCCATGTATTCCGGTTGCCGGAACTGTCCTACCTCACCTGCATAGGCAACGGGCAATGGAGCGGCCCCGTATTCCAGGCACAGGCCATGACGGTAAAGGACGGGCTGATTTTCGCACGCGACAAGAACGGAATGGTCAGCATTTATAAAGAGGAGGATGCCACCCCGGAAAATTACCAGAAGGTGAACCGCTACCGCCGGGCATCCGGCAACGGCAGTCCGGGCAACAACGGCTTTGCCAGCCATTCCATGCAGCCCGATGCGGAAGGGCATCTGCTGCTCACGGATTATGAAGGGAAGAAAATACGGGTGCTCGATCCGGCACTGGTCAACGATGATATGGCAAACGACGCTTCCATCGATCTGGACGACCTTTCCCTGTCGCCCGGCTTCAAGCCCAAGACACTGGCGTTGTGCGGCGACCGCTGGTATGCTACCGGCGACAATGACGCCATCAACATATACGAACGCCAGTCCAACGAATGGAGCAAGAAAATAAAAACTGTAAAAGGATATGCTTTTTCCCAGCCTGCCCGTATCTATGCGCAAAACGACTCTGTGCTATGGGTTTCGGACACGCACAGTTCCAAACGGACACTGGTGAAAATGCTGGTGCATAAGGGGGAAATACGGGAATAGAGGTTCTATTCCGTTCTTTATCCAGAATGTGAATGACACGAATGGCGCAAATTGGGTTTATATCTCTGATTGGCGTCATTCGTGTCATTTTCATTCACACATATCAACCTTGCCAATCTTTCAATGCGACTGTCAACAGGAGCCGGGCGTTCACTTGCCATATCGATTACGCAATCGGGGAAGCCATTCTTTTTATCTGGCCGCACTCCATCACAATCCCCTTTCAAGGCTCCCCTATCGCCCCCACAATCAGCTGTACCTGAGCCGGCATATAGGTACGGCAGCTCAAGCCACTGCCCATCTTCTCCAGTTTCTCCCTGAGGTGAGGATAATAGTCAATCCAATACTGCAACTTACGGTAAGCCACCTGCGGATTCAAATCCGGGAAATAACACAGGGCCAGTTCGGTGCGGCCATACGTGCGTATCTCAAAATTCTCCATACATTCCATACTTTTTATTTACTTCCATAAAAGTACGAAAAACGGACGAGAAGAAAGAATGTTTTTCCAACAATAATCAACTAGAATCAACTGTTATCAACTACAACCCACCGGAATCAACTTTCCGGAATCCGCACATCGTATCTTTGTAATGTCGGGACGATGAAGGCGAAAGATCTATAATCTTACAGCTGTAAGATATAGGATCTTACACGTGAAAGATAGGGTTCTTTCAGCAGTCGGAAACCAGTGGCTGACGGTTAATGGACAGTGACTGACGGCAGACTGGCTTCATTCCCCGGCAACAGTGTTTCTTAATTCTCAATTATCAACTTTTAATTTTAACAGATTATGGTAAATTACAGTATCGTTATGCGTAGCAATCCGATGGACGCGGATGCCGCCAAGAAGGCTTACGCCAGTGCACAGTATTCGGAAGTGATGGACATCAACCGCTTTGCCGAGCACATCGCCAGCCACGGCTGTGTGTACAAGCGTGCGGACATCGTGGCTATCCTCACCATGGCGGTGGACTGCATGAGGGAACAGCTTCTGGGAGGACAGAAGATACAGCTGGGCGACTTGGGGGATTTCTCCATCAGCATCAACAGTATAGGTGCGGAAAGCGCTGCCGACTACAATCCTGCCATCCACGTCAGAAAGCTGAATGTGAACTGGAGTGCCGGAACACGTTTCCAGAACTTGCAGGAGGAAGCTGTGTTCAATCTGGTGGCCACGCGCAAAGCGGCCCGACTGGTGGTGAAGGCGCTGAAAGCCGGAAAGACCAGTGTGGATCTTACCGGAGAGGCGAAGGAGCCGGAAAACGGAGGACAGGCCTGACGGAACTCCTGTATGACGGAAGCAAGGCACAACGCTAAAGGCACGACGCTAAAAGGCTGAATGTGCCCCTGTGACAAGCCGTTTTCATTGGGGTACATTC